>Ga0209164_1000190_pt1 | contig 195831 bp, 163 predicted proteins | sample MTBNYHSulfiMetaG_FD_187458 | JGI IMG/M metagenome (GOLD analysis project Ga0209164, IMG submission 187458) | Enrichment culture microbial communities from rom New York Harbor, USA that are MTBE-degrading - MTBE-NYH (New York Harbor Sulfidogenic)... | ecosystem: Environmental > Aquatic > Marine...
CGTCAACATACGTGTGGCAAGGATCTTCAATACCTACGGCCCTCGAATGCACCCCAACGACGGCCGCGTCGTCAGCAATTTCATCGTCCAGGCCTTGAGCGGGAAGCCTATCACCCTGTATGGAGATGGACTGCAGACCCGTTCGTTCTGCTTCGTGGACGATCTGATCGAGGGGTTGATGCGCCTGATGGCCGCGCCCGATGATCTGACCGGGCCGGTGAACCTCGGGAATCCAGACGAGTTTTCGATCAGGGAACTCGCCGAGCAAATCGTCCGCCTGACCGGAAGTTCGTCAACGTTCGTTTACGAACCGCGGCCCTCCGATGACCCTTTGCAGCGGCGGCCGGACATCAGACTGGCGATGGAACGCCTTGGATGGCGCCCGAGGACCCAACTCGGGGAAGGTTTGTCCAGGACCATCCGCTATTTCAGGGAGACCGTATCGGAATCGAATGGATGAACCTTCTGATTTCTCTGCAAAAGTAACGGTAAACGCCGCGGGTTGATCATGCCCGAAAAAAACCAGCCGCTCAAAGAGCGGCTGGTTTTCAGGAGGAAAGAGTGATTTTTGATATTTATAATCTGCAATATGCTTGCCAAACTATCCCCGAGATCCGAAAAAATTAGCAATATATTGAAATTATTATATTATTCTGTTGCGCACCTTGTCCCCTCGCCCTCAGCAAAAGGCGTGAAAGGTACAAAATTTTGTACTCGGTTTTGGGCTTCTGGAGTTTTTGTCGCGTAATGGATCAATAATACAAGATAAATTTCAGTACAAGATTTTGAACTGTTATAGGGATATCTGGTATTTCTTCATCTTGTGCTGGATCAGACTCTTGGTAATCCCGAGCATTTTTGCGGCGTGGGACTGAACGTTTCCGCACCGCTCCAGTGCACGCCGGATCATTTTTTCTTCAATGGTTTCGAGGGCCTCCGTAAGAGAGGTGTTTGGTGGTATGAAGCGGTCTATATCGAGTTCGGTCTCGGCCTCCACCATCTCCTGCGGCAGGTCGTCCAAGATGATCAACCGTCCCGGGTTCAGGATCACCGCCCGTTCGATCACGTTTTCGAGCTGCCGGACATTCCCGGGCCATGAGTACGTGTAAAAGATCTTCCAGACCTCCGGGCTCAGCTCCACGGGTTTCTCGGATGCGTTTTCGCGATATTTTTCAATAAAATGCTTTACCAGCAGCGGGATGTCGTCAAGCCTTTCTCTGAGCGGGGGCACCTCGATGTTGATGACATTCAGCCGGTAGAAAAGATCTTCCCTGAAGATGCCCTCCGCAACGTCGTCTTTGATATTCCGGTTCGAGGCGGAAATCACCCGCACATCCACCTTGATGGTTTTGGTTCCGCCGACCCGTTCGAATTCCATCTCCTGCAGGACCCGCAGGAGCTTTACCTGAAGGGAGGCCGGCATATCACCCACCTCGTCGAGGAAGAGGGTCCCGCCGTCGGCAACCTCGAACCGTCCTTTGCGCATGGCGACGGCCCCGGTAAAGGCGCCTTTTTCATGGCCGAACAGTTCGCTTTCAAGCAGCGTTTCCGTTAGGGCGCCGCAGTTGATCGAGACGAAAGGGAGGTCTTTTCGCGGGCTTCCATAGTGAATGGCCTTGGCGATCAACTCCTTGCCGGTTCCGGAGGGTCCGCTGATCAACACGGATGCCCTGGAATGCGAGACCTTTTCGATCAGGTCATAGACCTTGAGCATAACCTTGCTCTTGCCGATGATATTTCCGTAGCGGAAGCGGTCTGACAGGGCTTTCGTGAGAAACCGGTTCTGCTTGATGAGCCGATGGTTTTCGAGGGCCTTCTTGACGGTCAGTTTGAGCTGTTCGTTCTCGAATGGCTTCGTGATATAATCATAAGCTTGTTTTTTCATGGCCTCCACGGCCATTTCGATCGTCCCGTAGGCCGTCATCATGATCACGGGGAGGTCAGGCTGAATCTTTTTGGCCGCTTCGAGGAGTTCCATGCCGCTCATCCCCGGCATCTTCATGTCGGTGACCAGGAGATCCAGATCGGATTCCTCGATCAGCCGGACGGCATCGAATCCATTTTGGGCCGTGATGATTTCGTAGCCTTCGGAGGCCAGCAAGGCCTCCATGACGACCAGATAATTCTTTTCGTCATCGACGATCAGAATGGTTTGCATGAGAATAAACCCTTTCGCTTTTTCCCGTTCATGTTCACAGGGGCTCCCTGGGCAGTCTGATGGTTACGCGGGTGCCGCTCCCCTCCTTGCTTTCGATCGCGATGGTTCCCTGGTGCCCCTCGATGATGTTTCGCACAATGGAGAGTCCGAGCCCGGAGCCCCGGTCCTTGCAGGTGAAAAACGGGTCGAAGATGCGGGCCAGGTTCTCTTCGCTGATCCCGCAGCCGGTGTCCTCGATGTCGAGGCGGTAGTAGCCGTCTTCGACGCCAGCATGGACCCGCATCTCCCCCCCTTGTTCCATGGCCTGGACGGCATTGATGAAGATGTTCAAAAAGGCCCTGTAGAGCAGGTCAGAGTCGGCCTTGAGCGGCAAGGCCCGGCCGTCCAGATCGTGTTGCACACGGATGCCGTGTTTCTCGAATTCGGGCGACAGGAAGACCAGGTTTTTGCGGAGGATGTCTTCGAGTTGAATTTCACGGAGCCTGGGGGTCTGGGGGCGTGCAAAATCCAAGAACTCCGTGACGATATTGTTGAGACGGCTGGACTCCTCCACGATGACACCGCAAAGCATCTTTTGATGCTCACGGATCTCGGGCATGCCGCCCAGAAACTCCGCTGTGCTGCGGATGATGCCCAGGGGATTTCGGATCTCGTGGGAGACCCCCGCGACCATCTGGCCGAGGGCGGCCAACCGTTCGGCCTGGTTCAACTGGGACTCCAGTTCACGCTGCTGGCGCGTCCGCTCCTGGAGGATGTTCTCCGCCTTGCGTACGATCAGCAGCAGCACGACGAAGATCAACCCCATAATCAGGATCGAGAGACCGAACACCAGGTACTGAAACCGCACGATAGACTCGTATTCCTCCGACAGGTCCTGGATCAGCTCGAAAACGCCGAGAACGTACCCCTTGTCGCCGGTGAACGGGTCCGCGCCCCGGAAAGGGATGTAGGTTCGAAGCTTTTTTTCTCCACCGAAGATCTCGATTCCGAGACCCCACAGGTCGTCTCCTTCTGAAATCAGCCCCGATGTGGTTTCACCGAGGACGGCCCTTTGGTAGCCGAGGCTTTCATGGGCCTTTTTCCCCAGGAGGCGTGTGTCGGTGCTGTAGGCGATCACCCCTTTGCCTATGTCGTAGATGTTGACGAGATCGATCTTGAAGCTGTGGATGGTATTGCGGACGATCCGGTCCATCCACTCATTCTGTTTTTGCTCCCTGAGCCGAATCATCCCATAGCGGCCTGTCACCGGGAGAACGAAATTCTGGAATACCTGGTGATCCAGATTCTGCCCCAACAGCCGTGCGTAGTTCTCGTAGCTTTGCATCAAAATGTCCTTGGCCTGCCGCGAGATGACCACCGATAAGGGGAAGCTGAAAAGCATCAGGACGACGAAGCTGGCGTAGGCGAAGAATTTGACGAGCCTGAACTGCTGCCCGGCGGCCGGGGCACCGGGACGGTCGGGCGCTGATTTTTCTTGACGGGCGTCCGGTGTGCCCGAGGCGTGGTTCGTGGCGTCGTGTGTGTTTCGTGGCTTCAGAGAGGGCGCTCCTGCTGAGAGATGGTTTTTACAAACGCATAAATAAAATATATTAAAAGGAAAAATGGGGCGGGTCAACCGCATATGATTTGAGATCCAGTGGGATCGATGCTAGACTTGTTTCCATCCGGAAAGGGTCTTATTGGTCAATCTCGGGGTTGATCCGCACGGTTGCTTTTCCGGCGACGTGCAGGTCGCCTCTGCGGAAACGATTGACCTCCTTGATATTGTAAAAATAGGGACCCACTCCGCAGGGGTGGGACTGAGCACCCGGAGGGTGTGAAGAAATGTCCTCGTTCCCGGATCGACAGGAGAGCCGTGTCCATCCGGGAACGATCCATTTATCAGCGGATGCGCCGGTTCGGTGTGATCTCTTCGGGCGGATTCAATGGGGGCCGATTTTTGTGGGTTGCCGCTGTGTCGCTCCAGCGGGACTTTATGAGATCGCGGCGTTGATCAAATGAACGTCGAGATGCGCACACGGTTCACAGGCCTGGGTGTTGGACCCGTTGCCCTGGCGGAGGCTTGAAAAGGCGACGGGAGGCGCGCCCTGCGGGAACCGGAGCAGATCGTTCAATAGGCGGGTGCAGCAGATGGTTCAGGTGGGGGTCGAGATTGGGGGTATTTGAGAAGAGTGCAACGGGGTCGCATGAAAGGCTTCAGGACCTGCCTTTCATGCTTTACGCGGATGCATCGGGCAATATCTACGAACACCCTTATCTCCGGATGGTCGGCTTCTCAGGCCAAGGCCCCTACCCGCTCGAGGCGGAAGCCCTTACCGAAATGCCCGAATTCAGCAAATTGTTCTTTATCCCGGGCTGCCCTCCCATAGGGCTCGACCCGGAGACAGGCCGAACGGAACTCGTTCTGGAGGAGGAAACAGCCATGGGCCTGGAGCCCGTCTGCGCCGTGGCCGTTTTTCTGGAACCGGGCTGGGTCCGCAGCCACCTGCCTGCGGCGGACTATCGCAGCAAGGATTACACCCTGCCGATGTGGGCCTATACGGCGGTGGGCTCTCTGGAGGACCGGTACTGGGCGGCCGGTTTCCAGATCGAGTACAATCACAAATGGGATCCCCGCTACTACGACGATGACGATCTGCTGCCGGCTGTCAAGACGTACCGCCGGGAGCACGGCCTAGGGCCTCTCGCGCGGCATCTCGTCCAGTGCGCCACCAAGAATCACTGTTTTGCCGCCAAGAACCTCTTCCTCGGCCGATGGGAGGCCCCGCTGCCGGTGAGCCGCTCATGCAATGCCGCCTGCCTCGGGTGTCTTTCTTTTCAGCCGGAGGGGTTTACCGAGGCCTCGCACGAGCGGCTTTCCTTCAGGCCGGATCCGGCCGAAGTCGTCGCGCTCGCTGTGCGGCACCTGCAGGCGGCGCGCGAGGCGATCATGAGTTTTGGGCAGGGGTGCGAAGGGGAGCCCTTGACGGAATACCGCCTGATGGGTGAGAGCATCGTTCAAATCCGCCGGCTGACGGGGAAGGGGACGATCAACCTGAATACGAACGGGAGCTGGCCTGAGCGGGTGCGTCACGTGATCGGCTGCGGCCTGGATTCGATTCGCATCAGCCTGAACAGCGCGCGGGCGGATTTCTACGAGGCCTATTACCGCCCGAAGGGCTACAGGTTCGCCGACGTGGTTGAAAGCATCCGCCTCTCCCGCGCCGCCGGGCTCTACACGATGATCAACTATCTGGTCTTTCCGGGCATCACCGATCAGGAGGCGGAGTTGGAGGCCTTGGAGGAAATGGTGCGGGCGACGGATCTGAACTTCATCCACCTGAAGAACCTCTGCATCGATCCGCAGCAATACCTCGCGCACATGCCCCTTTCGTCTTCCCCCGCCATGGGGATGCGCGTGTTTGTCGGCCGCCTGCGGCAGGATCTGCCGCAGGTCCAGCTCGGTTACTTCAACCAGCCCGTCCGGTGATTCAATTCCCTGCCGCCTGCTCGCGTTCTACGGCCCGGTACCCGATGTCCTTTCGGTAATAAGCGCCGTCCCAATGGATGCGCTCGATGCGTGCGTAAGCCTTGGCCTGGGCCTCGCGCACGGTTCGCCCCAGAGCGGTCACACACAGGACACGCCCTCCGGCTGTGACCACCGCATCGTTCCGGAAGGCGGTGCCGCTGTGAAAGACCTTCACATCGTCCGGGGCCTTCTCGTCGAGCCCGCTGATGGGGTCGCCCTTGCGGTAGGAGATCGGATACCCGCCGGCCGCCATTACGACCCCCAGGGCGGCGCGTTGGTCCCACTGGATGGACGCGCCGTCCAGGCGGTTTTCCAGGGAGGCGAGGCACAGGTCCGCCAGATCGGACTGAAGGCGCATCACGATCGGCTGCGTTTCGGGATCGCCGAAGCGGCAGTTGTACTCGAGGACCTTCGGGCTTCCATCCGGGCCGATCATCAGGCCGGCATACAAAAAACCGGTGTAAGGGGTCCCTTCGAGGGCCATGCCGCGAACGGTCGGCTGGATCACCTCGCGCATAACCCGCTGGTAGACATAGTCCGAAACGACGGGAGCGGGGGAGTAGGCTCCCATCCCCCCGGTGTTGGGTCCCTGGTCGCTGTCATCCCTTGCCTTGTGGTCCTGGCTGGTGGCGAGCGGCAGGATCGATTCGCCGCCCACCATCACCGTGAAGCTGGCCTCTTCGCCTACGAGAAATTCTTCGATCACGACCGTTTTTCCCGCATCACCGAAAGCGGCGCCGGAAAGCATTTCCTCGGCTGTACGGACAGCCTCTTCCGGGGTGTTTACGATGACGACCCCTTTCCCGGCCGCCAGGCCGTCCGCCTTGATCACCAGGGGGAGGGCGGCCTTTTCGATGAAGGACCTGGCGGCTGTGAGTTCGGTGAAGGCGCCGTAGGCGGCGGTCGGAATGTTGTGACGCGCCATGAAGTCCTTGGCGAACCGCTTCGAGCCCTCGAGGCGGGCGGCCTGTGCGCTTGGGCCGAAGCAAGCCAGCCCGCGGGCCCTGAAATGATCCGTGATACCGGCGACCAGGGGGGCCTCGGGGCCTACCAGTGTCAAGCCGATCTTTTCCCGGGCGGCGAAAGACGCCAGGGCGTCGATGTCATCCGATGGGATCGGAAGGTTTTCCATCCCCCGTTCCATGGCGGTTCCGGCATTCCCGGGGGCGACGAAGACCTTTCGTACGGTTCCGGATTGGGCCAATTTCCAGGCCAAGGCATGTTCACGGCCACCTCCGCCGACGACCAATACGTCCATTTTGCTTTTCCTTTCGAACAGTTGATTGATTGACCGGGCGAGTATATCAGGATGTGCGGTGGTGTCAAGGCGCAGTTGAGCGAGATCTGTACCCGAAGTCGCAAAGGTTCATCGATCAGAAGCCGGGCCTTCGCCGCGTGACCCTGCGGAAGATTCATCTTGCCGCTGCAGGGCCTTCCCCTTGAGCATGCCTTCGAAGAAACTGGCGGACGAATTTGAGCGTTCGAAGCAGCGCCGCTTCTTCATGCAGTTCCAGGACCCACCAGGTGCAAAGCTGGAGCCGGCTCAGTAGCGCCAGGCGACCTTCGAGGTCATCTGTTCTCGAGGGTGGCAGATGCCCCTGGCTGGTTTCCTTGTGGTAAACGTGGGCGTTCAGGAACCGCTCGGGGTGGGGGCTGACGAAGTCTTCAATTTCAAAGATTTGGGATTTGATCGAAGGGCTCACCTGGGCATGCCCGATGTCGAGTGTGCCCCAGGCGCCTGACTTGCGGATCAGCTTTTCGTAAAGGTCAGGCCTGCTGGTCCATCCCCAGCCCAGGTTTTCAAGGCAGATCTTCACGTTCATGGCGCTGGCGATCTGAACCAGCTTGGTGAGGCGGCGGATGGTCCGGTCCCAGGATAGGTGGTGGGTGGTGTTGCGTCCAAGCCCTATATGAAGAGTCAAGAAATGGCCGTTCATTTTGGATACGATTCGGGACAAGTGTTGAAAGAGGATCATGGCGTTTTTGGCCCTTTCCTCATCGACATCACCCAGATCGGTCTTGTGAAATGCACAGTGGTAACGCACTTCCAGAGGGGCCAACCCTTCGATCGAGCGGAACAGCGCCGATTCTTCCGCTGGGGTTTGCGGCAGGTTTTCGGGGGTGAAGCTCCAATCGATGCCGCCGAAACCGTGTTCGAGGGCGAACGTCTTCAGGCGGGGGATATCCGCAATCAGATTGCAGCAGGCCAGTTTTGGTGAAAACATAGAAAAAACCTTTTGTCGATTCAGTTCGCGGCCGGGAAAAAAGCAAGAGACTGTTCGAACACGCCGCTCGGTTTCAATATCCGATCTCGTTTCCGGATTGGAAACGGGGTTCTGCCGGGATATCCTTCCCGGATGGTCACGATCTAGGCAATGGATTTGGCAGCAGTCGCAGATTGGATCGACCGCCTGCCTTCTTGATCCATAATCCTATTCGATACATTCTGAGTCTTCCGAGGCCGCCGCTGCCGTGAGATCGGCCAGAAGCGCATCCAAGTCGAGACGGTACTTCTCCGCCATGCCTTGGATCGTTTCGAAAAGAGCCTCGCAACAGAGGCAGACGCCGGCCTTACGATCATAACGTCTGAAAACAGCCTCCGTCTCGCGATGCCTGGAGATGACATCCAGGACAACCATGTCGGAGCGGATCGGATCATGCATCGCATTCACCATGTATTCGTTGCCGCGGACCTGGAATTTGAGCCTCCCACCCGTGCGAGCGTTGATGTTAAGGTGACTGGACCCATACTATTAGAAGGGAGATTACCGTTTTCAGCCCGTTATATAAAGCGCCATTCGCCTGGCAGTTCCGTTTTCCAGGGGAAATATTTTTTGCTCAGTTGGCCGGCGCCAACGAGCAGATTTGCTCCTCGAAGGCCGCCGGGAACCGCTCATGCGCAGCCTTCTGATCATCCTGCTCCACTGTGGCATCCTTCAGCGCAGAGTTGTTCCAAGGATTTCGCAGGTTTTCTTCAGGAGATTTTTCCTTGGCCTGTACAAAAAGGTCTCTTAACACGCCAACAGGGTGCCCCTTCCGGCCCGCATTTACTGAAAGGCTTGATTTTCTTGCGATTGGTCAACAAGCCCCTTCTCAGATTCGAGAAGATGCCGCGGTCGGCCATCTGGTTTCGGTTGGGCAGGAGTCGGAAGGCGGGGTTGCAGAAACTTGCCACTATCCCTAACATTAAAAATAAGCCGATTGGAAAAAGGTTTCAATGAGCGGTTTTACCTCGCGTCTAAACATGCTCAATCGGTCAATAGCCTTTTCCTTGTTTCTTGATCTCCGCATGGGGAGAAATGGATCTCCGGTATTCCCACCCCTGGAGCATGCCCTGCCAGGTGATGAAAACCGCTCGTGTGCACCTTCCGACCATCCTTCTCCACTGCGGTGCGCTTCCATGCAGGGTCGTTCCCGGAATTTCGCAGGTCTTCACCAGGTGATTATTCCTCAGCCTGTGAAGGACAGGGGGTTTTTCAAGGCGCCGGCATGGGAAAGCCTCTTGATTTTTCATTTTTGGGGACACATGGGTTTGTTTTCGGAAAACGATCGCTTATGCGCGCGCAGATCCGGATCGACGAAAAGGAGCAGCGTTTGCTTGTAAGAGGCACGGGGACTTCCACTGACGATCGAGGGCTTGTTGATCGACGGGCAAAGGAGAGGAGACACGCATGAGGGCGGTCATTCTTTACGACAACGCGGCGGCGGTCCCTGGTGTGGAAGCGGATTGGGGCTTTGCATGTTTTCTGGAAACCGGCGGGAAAAAGATCCTGTTCGACACCGGAGCGGATGGGCGTATTCTGATGAACAACATGCGTCTGTGTGGTGTCGAGCCCGCCGATGTGGACATGGTGTTCATATCGCACGCCCACTGGGATCACGCCGGCGGTCTGGAGCCATTCATGTCGATCCGGCGATGCCCTGTGTTTGCGCCTGCTTCGGCGCTGCATCCGAGGGCGCCACGGGATTTCTTTCCGGTCCGCGATGCGTTGTGGATCGACGGGCATCTCTGCTCGACCGGGGAACTTGCCGGGATCGAGCAAAGCCTCGTCCTCCAAGAGGATGGGTGGTTCTATGTGGTAGTCGGGTGCTCCCATCCCGGGGTGTCTCTGATCCTAGACGAGGCCTTGCGGCGAGGCCCTGTATGCGGAATCCTCGGGGGGCTGCATGACTGCAGGGATTTCGACCGGCTGGCTGCGCTCGATTGGATTTGTGGTACGCATTGCACCTTTTATCAAGACGAGATGAGGGCGATTCTAGGTTCAAAGTTCATTCCCGGCGGGGTGGGCAGAGAGTTGATGATATCGGGGGCGCGTTGCAGGTCCGGCACCGTCTCGCCCGCGGCGGCCCCGGCGGACTGAGGCAGGCAAGCAAACAGAAACGTAGAAAAAAGGAGCACTTATTGTATCTCAGACGCACGTATCGCCAGGGGGCCTTCGAATATGCGATCGCAGAATCCTTCGAGGCCGGCGGGGTTTGGCAGCACCGGGAACTCTGCCACCTGGGAGAGGACCCGGGCGTGTTCATCGAGTATCCGGGAGGCAACAGCTTCTATATCAACGAAGATCTCGAGAGGGATCTCGAGCGGGCGGATGTGAGCTTTACGGCCGATGAACTCGAAAGGCTCTTCCTGCCTTTTCTGGACCCGGATATCCGGCGGGTGGTCGATCTTTTCGACCGGGGAGGCCGCGGCTCCCGAAGCGGGCGTACGTATTCGTCCCAGGAGATGGATACGCTTCAAAAAGAGCTGCACTCGTTCGACAAACGCAGACTCCACTATCTGCGCTGCGGCCGTGTGGACATTGGCAACCTCGAGGGAAGAAGCTGGAAATTTTTGAATGTTCTGCTCGAGAAAAGCCGGGACGAGATCGAGCATATCTTCGAGGATATGGAAAGGCAGCTGCCGGAACGCGAGATACGTGCCTATCTGTTTACGGCTCTGCATCTCCAGACCCATTTCAGCCATCTCATCAGCCGCAATTATCCCGGAATGCTGGACCCCGAACGGGTGGATCACTTTTTCCTCGAGGACCTTTGCCGGCTCAACCGGGATGAAGGCTTCTTCCGCGGGGTGCGGCACGATGACCGAAACGTCCTCCATCCCTACCTGGCACGCTATGTCGCGCTCTATTTCGACCAGGGATGGGATCCTCACAGCGTATGGGACGAGGATATCCAGGATTTCATCAGCCGTCACCGGCTGGTCCGCTCTCAGTCCTCGAGTGCGCATGGCTTGAGCCCGGAAGAGGTAAGGGCGTGCCGGGAGCTTGAATTGGAGCCTCAGGGCTTCCGGACCATGGGCAGAGCAGAGGTGGTGCAAACTTATCGAAGGAAGGCCATTCAGGCCCATCCGGATACCGGCGGAGACCACGAGACGTTCGTCCGGATCAAGGAGGCCTACGAATGCCTGATCCGTTTGAAACATTGATGGGTTGCCATCCGGAAATGTCATTCGAGCGTGGCCGGATGACCGATCCGGGAAAAGGGTTTTGGCTGAAGCACCAAAAGGCGATCCTTTGTGTTGAGGCGGCTTGCTGATTTACGCAGAAAATTCGTTGCAGTTGAAGGCTGAAGCCGACAACAAGGACTAAACTCGGGATGGTAAAAAATGAATGCCCAGCGTGTAACAAAGAAAGAGCCGGAAGATGAGCAGCCGCACCCATGAGAAACAGACCGAGATCATCCTGGACAGCATCGCAGATGGGGTCTTTACCGTGGATGCCCAATGGCGGATTACCTCCTTCAACCGCAGCGCCGAAAAGGTAACGGGCATCCCCAGGGAAGAGGCCCTCGGGAGGCATTGCTGGGATGTATTCAGGGCCAGCATCTGTGAAAGCGAGTGTTCGCTGCGTCGCACCATGGAGACCGGGCGGCCGGTGCTGAACCAGACGATCTTCATCGTGAATTCCGCCGGAGATCGGATCCCGGTCAGCATCTCGACGGCCTTGCTCCGGGAGGAGGATGGACAGGTCATCGGCGGAGTGGAAAGCTTCAGAGACTTGAGCGTGGTCGAGGAACTCCGCAAGGAGCTCAAGGGCCGGCAGTCCTTTTTCGACATCATCAGCAAGAACAAGGAGATGCAGCGCCTCTTCGGGGTGCTGGAGCAGGTCTCGGAGAGTGATGCCACGGTCCTTCTCGTGGGCGAGAGCGGAACGGGCAAGGAGTTGTTCGCCAAGGCCATCCACTCGTTGAGTTCGCGGAGAAACGGTCCGATGATCGCCCTGAATTGTGCGGCTTTGCCGGACAGCCTGCTCGAGTCGGAGTTGTTTGGTTATGAGGCCGGTGCCTTTACGGATGCGAAGAAGGATAAGCCCGGGCGGCTGGCGCTGGCAGAGGGGGGAACCCTGTTTCTGGACGAGATCGGGGATGTGTCGCCCGCCCTTCAAGTGCGCCTGCTGCGTGTCCTGCAGGAAAAAACCTATGAACCTCTTGGGGCCATCACCTCCCGCAGGGCTGATGTGCGGATCGTTGCAGCGACGAACCGGGAACTGGAGGAACTGGTGCGTGAGGGCCGGTTCCGGCAGGATCTCTATTACCGCATCAACGTGGTAAAGCTGCGTCTGCCGCCGCTGCGAAGCCGCAAAGAGGACATCCCCCTGCTGGTCGATTTCTTCATCAAGAAGTTCAACCGGCTTTCCGGCAAGGAGATCCAAGGCCTTTCGCCGGAGGTGCTGCCCATCCTGATGGCACACCATTTCCCTGGTAACATCAGAGAATTGGAGAATATCATCGAGTATGCCACCGTTGTGTGCAAGTCTGGTTTGATAGGGCTCGAGCATCTGCCGGAATATCTGTTCCCGCGCAAGTGGCGGGCTCGGGACACTGCTTCACAGAAGACCTTCGATCCGGATATGTCGCTCGAGGACATGGAGCGGAGCTTCATCCTGACGGCCCTCCGCGAGAAGAACTGGAGCCGGAAGGAGACGGCACTAAGGCTCGGCATGCATCCTTCCACCCTTTGGCGCAAAATGAACAAGCTGAAGATCGATGCACCCCGTCAACGAGGGAAACGGGACTTCCTCAAGGTGGAGTAGGTTCGAAAATCCGTCTACATTTTCTGCAATCCCATTTCGGGATGGTCTTCCTGATCAGATGATCTCTTTGATCTTTCATTAAAAATCCTCCCCTCCGCTTCTTGCGGGATGTTCGGATCTGTTTTCAGCCGGGCGCCGGCATCGTCGAGCCAGAAAAAACTTGACATTCGTGAAAAAACCCTATAAGGATACTGACCGTTTAGTATTTATATTGGCCGGGGGGTGGGTGCGTTGTTTGCCCCCGTGCGGCCGGTTTTTACACCCTTTTATTCATTTCTCAGGATGCGGTTGTGCTGCCGCTGATCAAGATTCGCGTCGAAAGGAGCAGGTATGAATTTCGAACTGAGCAAGGAGCAGAAGGATATTAAAAGAGCTGCACGCGAGTTCGCAGAAGGCGAGATCCGTGAGGTGGCCAAGGAATATGACCGCCGTGAAGAGTTTCCGAAGGATCTTTGGCGGAAGGCCTGCGAGTTGGGCTTTGTGGGTGTTTACATCAAGGAGGAGCACGGGGGCGCGGATCTCGGGTTGCTGGAGTGCTGCCTGATCACCGAGGAGTTCTGGCGGGTCGATCCCGGCTGCGGTTGTGTCCTCCTGTCCTCCTTTGGCGCGGAGACCCTGCAAAACCACGGGACAAAGGAGCAGAAGGAGAAATATCTTCCTCCGATCCCTGCGGGGGAAGCCATCATGGGGACGGCGGTCACGGAGCCGGATGCGGGCAGCGATATCTTCGGTGTGAGGACGACAGCCTTCAAGGATGGTGAGGATTACCTCATCAACGGATCGAAGATTTTCATCACGAACGGCACCATCGCCGATTATCTGGCGGTTTTCTGCCTGACGGATCCGGATGCCAAAAACCGGTATGGCCGTTACTCCATGATCATGATGGAGACCGATCGCGCGGGGTTCGAGGCCTCGAAGATCAAAGGCAAGCTCGGTATCCGCGCTTCCGATACAGCCGAACTGTCCTTCAGCGATGTCCGGGTTCCGGCCGGCAATCTCATCGGGGGTAAAGAGGGGAACGGCTTCGAGCAGATCATGGAACTCTTCAACATGAATCGTGTCGTTGCAGCCTCTCAAGGGGTGGGCGTAGGGCAGGGCGCGCTGGATCAGACCATCGCCCATGTCAAGAAGCGGCAGGCCTTCGGCAGCGCCATCGGAAAATTTCAGGCCGTCCAGTTCAAATTGGCTGAAATGGCAACCATGGTGGAGGCGGCGCGCGTGTTGACCTACCAGGCCGCCTGGCTCTTGGACAACGGCAAAACGGATCCGAAGCTCATCGCGATGGCTAAGTGGTTATCCGGCGAGACAGGCGTCCGTGTGACCGATGACGCCCTTCAGCTGCACGGCGGCTATGGCTACATCAATGAATATGACATTGAGCGCTTTTACCGGGATGCCAAGATCGTTGAAATTTACGAGGCGACCAAGGAAATGGAGAAAAACACGATCGCCCGGCAGCTTTTGGGAAGATTTTAAGGAGGGGACAATGGCGCTTAAAAAAGTCGGGATCCTTGGATGCGGAGCCATGGGGTCAGGCATTGTGCAGGTGGTGCTTCAAGGCGGATATGAGGTTGTCGTCAGGGAAATGGATCAGGAAGCCTTGGCGAGGGGGATAAGCCATGTCAACGCTTCCCTTGAAAAGTTGGTTAAAAAGGAGCGCTTGACGCAGGAGCAGAAGGCTGGCCTGATCAAGCATCTCAAAGGTACAGTGGAGTTGGAGGATTTGGCGGATTGCGATCTGATTATCGAGGCGGTTTTCGAAGACCTCGAGACCAAGAACGCCCTTTTCAAGGTGCTGGATGGGTGCTGCAGGGCGGACACGATATTCGCCACCAATACGTCGTCGTTGTCTGTCACCAGGATGGCGGCGGAGACGAACAGAAAGGAGCGCTTTGCAGGACTCCATTTTTTTTATCCAGCCCCGGTGATGCCCCTCGTCGAGATCATCAAGACCATTTCTCTGGCCCCGGAAGTGCTTGAGGAGCTTCAGGCGTTCGCGAAAAACCTGAAGAAGTTCCCCATTGTGGCCAAGGATAACGCTGGATTCATCGTCAACCTCCTGCTGACCCCTTTTCTGCTGGATGCGATTCGCGCTGTAGGGAACTCGGTTGCCGGCGTGACGGACATCGATGCAGGGATAAAGCTTGGCCTTGGCCATCCAGTCGGACCGTTGATGCTCGCGGATATGATCGGCCTGAATCTGATAGGCAAGGCGGCCGATACGATGTTCGAAGAGTACAAGGACCTTCGTTACGCGCCGCCGCCGCTTCTCAGAAAAATGGTGATTATGGGATACCATGGCATGAAAACTGGCAAGGGATTTTATGACTGGTCCGATCCGAAGAATCCCGTGCCGGTCCAATTGGATTTCTAATCCCTCCAATAACTTATCGGATCATCTTTTCATTCCGAAGGGGATTCACATGAATGAAGCGGAAATACTGCTCGGCAAGGATCAAGGCATTTGGACGATTACCTTAAATCGTCCTTCGTATATGAACAGCTTCAATAAGACTGCGCTCCAAAGTTTGGCTGAGTATCTCCGCCTTGCAAAAGAGAGCACGGACTGTTCTGTCGTCGTTATTACGGGGCAGGGGCCGAAGGCTTTCAGCAGCGGCGCTGATGTCCATACCTTCCTCGAGGAGAAAAAAAAGGCGCTCGGGATAGACTGGTCCAAGTTGGGACAGAATGTCTTCGCCATGCTCGACGAGATCGGCAAACCCTCGATAGCGGCGATCAACGGGATTGCTTTTGGTGGGGCGTTCGAACTCGCCTTGGCCTGCACCTTCCGCATCGCCTCGGAAGAGGCCCGGTTTAGTTTTCCGGAAATCAATCTGGGTTTTATCCCCGGCTGGGGAGGGACCCAGCGGGCCACGCGGCTTCTCGGGCCTGCGGTCGCATTGGAATTGATCCTCACCGGCTCCGTGATCGATGCCTCCAGGGCCTTGGCCTTGGGGATTGTCAGTCAGGTCGTTCCAGGTGACCGCCTCATGGAAACGGCCCGTGAGCTTGCGCTGAAAATGGTGGGTAAGCCTCCGCTGGCGATCCGTTTCGCATTGGAAGCGGTGCACGCGGGGCTGGATGTGTCATTGAAAGAGGGTTTGAAACTGGAGGGGGGCCTCGCGGCCATGGCCGTTCTCAGCGAGGATGCCCAGGAAGGCATCAAGGCGTTTTTTGAAAAGAGAAAACCTGTATTCCGAGGGTGTTGAAGGAGGAAAACGTGAAAAAAGACGTTTATATCGTCGGTGCGACAAGAACCCCGATCGGCTCATTCGGTGGCTCACTGAAATCATTTTCTGCAACGGATCTGGCGGTAGCGGTGATCGAGTCCGTGATTCAAAGGACCGGCATCGAAAAGTCGGCGGTGGACAAGGTGTATTTCGGCAATTGTTTCGATCCGTTGGCGAATAACATCGCACGCATCGCCGCGGTGAAGGCCGGTCTGCCCCTGCAGACGGCGGGGATTTCCATTTCATCCACCTGCGGGTCCGGAATGCAGGCGGCGGCGACCGCCTTGCAAGCCATCCGGGATGGCGAGGGCGATGTTGTCGTGGCGGGCGGCGTCGAAAGCATGTCGAATGCGCCCTACATCTCCAACAGCAATCGCTGGGGGCAGCGGCTCCGGCACACCGAACTCTATGACCTTGTCTGGAAGGCGATGCAGGAGTATCCGCTGGGAGCCGGCATGGGTGTCACGGCGGAGAATGTAGCGGCCAGGGACAAGATTTCCAGGGAGGATCAGGATGAGCTGGCCTACACCAGTCAGTCGAGGGCATTGGCGGCGATTGGGTCCGGAAAATTCAAGGAGGAAATCACCTCGCTGCTGATCCCGCAGCGTAAAGGGGATGCGAAGGTCGTCGATACGGATGAACACCCCAGGGAGGTGACGCTTGAGCAACTGGCCAAACTTCCTCCTGCCTTCAAGCCGGGAGGATGTGTTACGGCTGGGAATTCCTCCGGAATCAACGATGGGGCTGCCGCCATGGTCCTGATGAGTCAAACCAAACTCGAGCAAACCGGCCTCAAGCCTTTGGGACGTATTCTGGATACGACCGTGGTCGGGGTCGACCCGGACTACATGGGTGATGGACCGGTGCCGGCTATTAGGAAGCTGCTCGAAAGAAACGGTCTCGAGCTGCCGGATATCGGGTTGATTGAGGTCAATGAGGCGTTTGCAGCCCAGTATTTGTCTTGTGAGCGGGCGCTGGGGCTCGATCGTGAAATCACCAACGTCAACGGGAGCGGTATCGCACTTGGACACCCGGTGGGGTGCACCGGCTGCCGGATCATGGTTACCCTTCTGCACGAGATGCGGCGGCGGAGCCTGAGATTGGGGTTGGCTGCACTGTGTGCTGGAGGAGGGCAGGGTTTTGCGACCTTGATCGAGGCGGTGTAGTGGGCTGTTCGCCAAAAAAATTAAGGTCTTTCATCGGCTTTGCTCAGGGAGCGTAGCGTTCTTTTAGAAGGATCCGGGGATACAGCCTGGAGCTTGGGCGGCGGTTGCCGCTTCGAGCGTTTATATTAAATATCATATATTTAAGTGAAGGAACTCTCTGGAGCCCAGCCGGGCTGGACAGGCAGGCGGGGCCGGGGATGGCTGGGAAGCCCCTGTTGGGGGTATTTCCGGGGGCGTTTATAGGTATCACACGTAATCGCGCTTCCGGTTGGTGAATGGCTTGATGTGTGCTGCGTGCCCTTCGGAATCGGTATCCGCCGGTTTTTTGGAAGCAAGGTGCGAAAGGAGGTGATGTTGTCAGGTTCAAAAGAGGATTTTCTATCGTTGAATGAAGATCGACCCTCAACTTAAAGCCCATGGAGCTGGCCTCCAGCCTTGTCAGAAGGAGGAACTTATGAGAGGAATCAACCTGGCAACCTATCTTGAACATACTACCACTGCTCACCCCGACAAAATCGGCCTAATATTCGACGACCGGAAATGGACCTTCCATCAAATCAACGAAAATGCGAGCCGTATCGCCTCAGGTCTTGTCGAACTCGGCATAAAAAAAGGTGAACGTGTCACGCTCTTTCTACCCAATGTGCCAGAATTCTTTTTCTGGTTTTTCGGCGTGGTAAAAGCCGGAGCGGTAGTCAATCCTTTGAATGTCATGTTGAAACAGAGGGAGTTGGACTACATTGTCAATGACTGCACACCTCGATTGATTGTAACGACTGCGGACCTCGTTTCAGAGCCCTTGAAGATCATCGAGAAGGTCGGCGACAAGGCCCCGAAGATGATTGTCATTGGGAGGGGGCAGGAAGAAAAAGCGATCAGCTATGAGAAGTGGATCGAGGGTGCGAAGCGTGATTTCGATTCCGTTCCTGTGGAGCAGGAAGACCTGGCAGCAATCCTGTACACTTCGGGTACGACAGGCAAACCAAAGGGCGTGATGTTGACCCACAACAATCTTTGGACCAACGGCCGGCATTGCGCCGACTGGGCCGAAACCACCTACAGAGATACGACCGTTTGTGCGTTGCCTCTCTTCCATTCCTACGCCTTGACCCATGTCATGGCGGAACTCTGGTTTGTCGGCGGAACGCTCGTCTGGTTGGGCCGGTTCGATCCGGAGGCTTGCCTGCAGGCGCTCGCCAAACACGAGGCCACGGCGTTTCATGGGGTGGCCACCATGTATTACGCGATTATCAGCCATCCAAAGGTGGACGAGTACGCTGCCAAAATCCACTTGCGCTACTGCGTCACAGGCGCCGCGGTCACCCCGGAGCCCATACTGATGGCTTGGAACCAGAAATTTACTCCGCTGAGTGAAGGATACGGAACCACCGAGGCGGCCCCCGTCGTTCTGATGAACCCCCTCAGTGGGAAGGGGGTCCAGAAGGCCAATTCTTGCGGCATCCCCATCGTACCGGAGATCGAGATAGCGATCGTAGATGAAAACGGCAAGCGCGTGGGTCCTCATGAGGTCGGTGAATTGGCTATCAGGGGCCCCAATATTATGAAGGGTTACTGGAATAAGCCAGAGGCAACCGCCGCTGTCATAAAGAATGGCTGGTTCCACAGCGGTGACATGGGGTATCTGGACGAGGATGGGTATTGTTATATCAAAGACCGGAAAAACGATATGATCATTACTGGAGGATTTAACATTTACCCGAAGGAGATCGAGGATCTGCTCTATACCCATCCGGTCATAGCTGAGGCACAGGTCGTAGGGCTCCCTGATCTAGCTAAAGGGGAGATTGCTGTGGCATGTGTTGCCCTGAAAGCGGGGCAATCTGCTACGGAAGAAGAAATCATTCAGTTCTGCCGCAACAACATTGCTAATTATAAAGTCCCGAAACGAGTGCATTTTATGAAAGAACTCCCCAAGACTGTCACTGGAAAACTTGAAAAGGTAAGTCTAAGGGTATTGCTGAAAGACAATGTATAGATCATTTATGCGCTAGAAATCCAGCGTATCAAACAGTTTTACTGCAACTACAATTTTCTTTTTAAAAAGGAGATGTAAAATGAAAAAATCCTTTTGGTTGGTGTCTGTGATGATGTTGGCGCTGATTTCTTTTATCGGAATTCAGAGTGCCGTTGCCGGCGATAAGATTCAAATGGGACTGTACAGCATTGCTCCTCCGTTCTCTCCGATCAATAAAGCTATGGAGAAGATGAATACGTTCTTGCAGGAGGAGGGCAAAGGGGCCATCGAAGTTCAATTGTATCCGTCCGGCCAGTTGGGGGCTGAAAGTGCCGGTCTCAACAAACTTCAGATTGGAGCGGTTCAGGCCGGTGCCATTACGGGCGTGGCTATCTCGACCATTGAACCCAAAGCGAATATTTTAATGATGCCTTTTGTAGTCCAGAATTGGGACGATGTGGAAAAACTTGCAAACAGTGAGATGATGAAAGAAATCGGACTTTCTCTCGAAAAGAAAGGTCTGAAGTTGATGGGAATAGGAAGCTATGGATTTTTCAATATTTTATCTGTTAAGAAACCCTTGGTGAAACCGGAAGATTTTCCTGGTGTGAAGATCCGCGTGTTCCCTACACCGGTTTTGGTTGACCTGTATAAGATGCTGGGAGCATCGCCTACGCCGATAGCCTTCCCTGAAATATACACTGCATTGCAGCAGGGAGTTATCGAGGCAACTGACGGAACACTGGACAGTTCTCACGCCTCCAAACAGTATGAAGTGGCAAAACATCTTACAAAGACGGAGCATATCCACGGTTGGTTTTTGTACCTTGTAAATAAAGTATGGTTTGAAGGTCTGTCAGCGGACAATCAAAAATTGCTTCAGGATGCGTTTGCGAAATATTCCGCTGTAGCCAGAACCGAAAGCAAAAATTATGACGATAAAATTTTTAAAATCTACGAGGATGCCGGAGTTGAAATTATAACCTTGGATGAAGATCAAAGAAACGCTCTAAAAGAAATTGCGCTACCTATTCATGATAAGTATCGCAGTGTTATCGGAGAGGATTTCTTGGATCGCTTCTATAAGGAAATGAACTTCGAAAAATAGCTACCCTATCGTTGAATGGAACATGGGGATTTCCCATGTTCCATATGAAGGGGAGGGTTTATGCTGTCTGCGTTGATGAAATGGATATCCAGGTTAGAGGCTTCGGCAATTGTTCTGCTGTTTGCATTTAATTTGATTATTTTATTTGTGACAGTGGTCTATAGGTATGCTTTAAATAACTCTCCAACGTGGCCGGAAGAAGCGAGCAGGTATGTGATGATTTGGATCATTTATATCGGTGTATCGCAATCAATAGAAAAAAACTCTGAGATTCGTATTGATGCGCTGCAACGCTTTTTCAATAAAAAATGGTTTATTTTCAGTACTGAGCTTTTTGCTGTTTCAGTATGCCTATTCATTTCTGCGCTCCTTTGTTTTTATGCATATAATTTTACAATGATTTTATATCAAACCAGTTCTATTGCTGCTTCCTTTCCGATGCCAATGTATATAATCTATGCTATTATTCCAGTAACGACAGGTCTCATGTTTTTAAAATACTTATCTCGATTGGTATCTGTTTTTAAAAATTGATACAAAAGTGCGGTGACAGTTGTTTAGGCTTTATTGAGCGGATGACAGTATTTTTAAATTTTGTCCCGAAGGTTATGATATGGATATAATAGCTTTAGTTGTTGTACTTTTGGCCAGTTTTTTGTTGACTGTTCCGATTGGCTTTGCATTCATTGCAACAACTATTCTTTTAATGTTGTTGTTTACAAACTTGCCATATCTTATGGTAGCTGAGGGTTTGTTTTCCAAGCTGGATTCCTTCCCGCTTGAAGCCGTGCTGTTCTTTATCCTCTTGGGTAACATCATGAAAGAGGGAAAATCCTCCCGCTATCTGATTGATTTTACCAAGGCGCTCATGTACAGGGTCCCTGGAGGGCTGGGCATCGCTGGCGTTATGGCGTGTGCGATTTTCGGTGCGATTTCCGGTTCTGCTACGGCAACGGTTGTAGCGATCGGGGCGATCATGGTTCCTGCAATGGCCATGGCCAGATATGAAAAGGCCTTTGCCGTAGGATTGCTGACGACAGCCAGCATTCTAGGTGTTATTATCCCGCCGAGCATTTTGATGATCCTCTATTCGGTGGTGGCGAATGTGTCCATGGCCAAGCTTTTTTTGGGAGGGTTCATTCCTGGGCTGATCTTGGCAGCAGGACTTTCCATTTATACGGCGATTGTCTGCAAAAGACACGGATACGGGGTACAGCCCGGGGCGAACGACACCCTTTTCGGGCCGGATGGTCTCGTTGGGCCTTTCAAGAAGGCGTTTTGGGCTTTGATCCTTCCGTTTTTGATTTTAGGCGGGATTTACGGTGGGGTTTTTACTCCCACGGAAGCTGCTGTGGTGGGATGTGTTTATGCTATTATCATCGAGCTTTTTATTTATCGGACATTGCATCTCAAGTCGATTATCGGGGTGCTGAAGACATCTGGTATTACCACCGGAGCCTTGTTGATCACGCTTGCTGGAGCATGTATTTTTACGGATTATTTGACCTTGAAACAAATTCCTCAGGATCTGTCCGCATTTGTTGTTGAAAATATCAGTTCTCAATATGTTTTCTTGCTGTTTATCAACGTGTTTTTTCTTTTTCTGGGCACGTTCATCGACCCGCTTTCCGCCATAATTGTGGTTACGCCACTGCTCATGCCGACTGTAACCGCATTGAATATCGATCCGATATTTTTAGGCGTTATTCTGACGATCAACTTGGGGATAGGCTATTGCACACCGCCATTAGGGGCCAATCTTTTTGTCGCGGCGCTAGTAATGGATGAAGCTTTCTCCAGAATAGCAATGGCTGTCATTCCGGCCATCTTAATATGTTTACTAGTGCTAGCCATATTGAATGTATTCCCGGCAGTTGTGATGTTTTTGCCTAATCTTTTTATGTAAATTAATAAATTGCCGTTTGCACGATGGTTATTCCTTCGCTGTGTTTTTTGTTAAGATAATCCGCTGAACTGCTTTCGAGTTTTTTGGTATATGCATTAGGTTTCCATTAATTTACACAAAATCTGGATGATTGTGTTATGGATGAGAAAAGTTTGCTAAAAGGTAAGAAGATCCTTCTTGTAGATGATGAAGTCGACATTCTGGAAACGTTGCTTGATATCCTCAGTATGTGCGAAGTCAAGACAGCTTCCGATTTTGAGACAGCAAAAACTTTACTGGAGAATGAGCATTTTGACATTGCTGTTTTGGATATAATGGGTGTCGATGGATATTCATTGTTGGAAATTGCAAAGGGGAAAGGCATTATCGCGGTCATGTTGACTGCTCATGCACTTAGTTTGGAAAATACATTTCAATCCTTTGAAAAAGGCGCCGATTTATATATTCCAAAGGAAAAATTGTTCAAAATAGTTGTTTATTTGGAGGATGTATTAGAAGGTCGTTCGAAAGGCCGCCATTCCTGGTGGAAGTGGATGGAGCGCTTCGGACCGTTTTATGATAAACGTTTCGGTGAGGATTGGAAGAAAAAGAGTGAAAAGCTTCTCGAACGTCTAAAATATCGTGTTTAATTGTTAAAAGCAGATTTGCGATAAAAATATGCGCAAAAGTTGCTGTTATGGTATCGGATAGCTTGTAATTGGCGGAAGATGCATGGAGGTTCATTGATTATTTAGTGATTTTTACAGCGTTTTAAGAATGATTCGTTTGCCCATTGTGTAGCATTATTTTCGCTGTTTAAATTTGATCATGGGGATAGAATAGCACATGAAGTCAGACTCGATCCTATATGAAGTCAGGCGAGGGGTAGGAGTCATTACGCTGAATCGTCCCGACCTTATGAATGCAATGGATGACCAAATGGTCGATGCATTGAGCGAAGCTGTCCGCCTTTCTGAATCCAGCCGTGATGTGAAAGCCCTCGTTTTGACCGGAAGAGGTCGTGCGTTTTGTGGTGGTGCAGATCTGGGGCGATTCCTCGAGGATTATGAGACCTTCATTCGTGGAGGCAAAGCGTCCGAATTTTATAAGAGATCACTGCCGGAGCTTTTTTATCGTTTTTCAAAGCCGTTGATTGTTGGCGTGAATGGGCCTGCTGTCGGTGTAGGAATGACGCTGATGCTTGCATGCGATATCCGCATTGCGGCCCATAGTGCTTATTTCAGCGCTCCTTTCGTCCAGATCGGACTTACGCCGGAATTCGGCAGTACATTCTGCTTGCCTCGCTTGGTCGGGTATCCTAAAACAATGGAGTGGCTTCTTACGGGGAGGAAAATATCCTCTGAAGAAGCACTTGCGAATCGTCTCATCAATCAGGTGGTCGAGGATGATGTGCTTTTGGCGACGGTTTTAGGGCTTGCCGAGAAGATCGGATCGTTACCTGAAGAGGTCTGTGCGGCTGTCAAAAGGCTGGTGCGTGAGGGGCAGGAAAGCGGCTTAGCGGAGTGTATTGAAAAAGAGGAGACGGCTTTTCGCGAATCGCAGAAGAGGCCGGTTCATTATGAGTTGGTGCGGAGGATGCTGCGAAAATAAAGCTTAGTTTTTATGTGGCATGGGTTTACTTTTTCAGGTTAAGCTTTATAGTTTTTAGAAAATTGTTACACGCTGCATCTCATGATTAAAGCGAAGGTTTTTTTAGCATTTTGAGCAATGAATTTATCTTATGTAGTATGAAATTTTAATAGTTTTATTTTGATTAAAGGTGATCATTTTTGATCAAAGTGGAAATATCAGATGAAACGAAGCGGATTAACTGAAAAACGTATTCTGCACGCTGCTTTAGCGTTGTTTGTTAAAAATGGTTATCATGGTACATCTATAAATGATATTACTAAAGAAGTGGGTTTAACTAAAGGGGCTTTATATGCACACTTTCAAAATAAAGGTGAATTACTTCTGAAAATAATAGATGAATTCAGGATAGAATATATAGAAAAAATGATAAAGACGGTTGATGCGCATCCTGGAAATGCTATTGATAAGTTGAATTGTGCAATTAGTTTTAGTTCCAGGTTTGCTCTTGAAAACCCAGATTTGTGTCTCTTTCTGACTTTTCTTACTACGGAGTTGAATACGGATGTAGATTTTGAACCTGCGCTGAAGTCTGTCTACAGAGATTACCAGAAGTTCATAAGCGAATTGATCAGGGATGGCATTCGCCAAGGACTGATCAACCCCGGTTTGGATCCTGAACTCGCTGCTTTGACCTTTATGGCCATTCATGACGGTGTGTTGCATCAATGGGCCTTGAACCGTGATCGGATTGACGGAGAAAAGTATGTCAAGACCTTCCGTTTTATCTTTGTCAAGGGGTTGATGGCGCAGGAGCAGGAGGAGGGGGGCGCCGCTTCTTAAAGCAGCCCCCCGGCGTGGACGGGCTTCGCACGGTTGTATGGCGGGTATCGCGGGTGTGCGCATTTAGGACCATCGATGGCCGCGATATGCACCCATGCGTTGATCAAAATCGTGCGGTGGCCGAGAGAGCTATTTGAAAATTGCATTTTTGCATTAATAATAGCCAGCGCTTTGCAAAATTGCATATTTTTAAGGCGCAACACTTGTATCAATTGACCGGTCCTCTGAGATAACACCTCGTTTTTGCTTCAATTTACAATTTCACGTCGCCGTTTTAGGTTCTTTGGCACGAACGATGCTTCACATCTCCCCTGTAGAAGTGCCTGCATAGAAAACAGCTTCGAGAGTGGACGGCTTTCGGTTCGAAAGAGGCACCCCTTTTCTGCTGGTGAGGCAGTCTGTCTTGCGGGGTGATTCGTATCCGGGAATGGATTCGTTGGCGATCTCGACGGAAACTGGGCGTTTGCGGGAAGGCGGCCTATAGGCCGGTGGATAAGCAAACGTGCAAATGGATGCCGAGATTTGTCAAAAGACCATTTCCAGAGGGAAACTCAATGGGGATAATCATTTCCGGCGCAGCCGGATGAATGAGAATGTACATGATCAGTATGGTGAAATACTGGCTGAAACGAAAGGAGATGAACAGGGTATGAAAGTAGCTCTCAGTATCAGCGGCAATGATCTGGATGCGTCCATCGATCCGAGATTCGGGCGTTGTGCGCGGTTTATCGTTGTCGACCCGGAGACCATGGAATATGAGGTGTTTGACAACGGAAACGTCGCGCTCGGCGGTGGCGCAGGCATCAATGCTGCGCAATTCGTCGCCTCCAAGGGTGCCGACGTCGTGATCACCGGGAACTGCGGGCCGAATGCCATGCGGACCCTTTCCGCAGCGGGCGTCCGCGTCATCATTGGCCAGGGGGGAACGGTCCGGGAAGCCCTGGAGCGATTTCGGCGCGGAGAGCTGGAAAGCACGACCAACGCGAACGTCAAAGATCACTATGGTCTTGGAGGCAGTGCCGCCTGCGCGCAGGGTGTCTTTGCTGGAAGGCAGGGCGGCGGGGGTGGCCGTGGCGGAGGTATGGGGTGCCGAACCGGCGGGGGCGGCAAAGGCTGGTCAGGGGACGCACCGATGGAGCAAAACCGGCCTGCCGGCGGATCGAGTGCGGAGGACCTCCGGGAACTGGGAGATAGTGTGAAGGCCCTGCGAAAACAATTGGAGGCCCTCGAAGCCCGGATGAAGGAGATGGGAAAGAGTTGACGCGACTGGCCGGATGTCTGGGGTGACGATTCCGATGAAGGTTGCTATTCCGGTCTGGGAGGGCAAGGTTTCTCCCGTCTTTGACACAGCCTCGCGCGTGCTGGTGGTCGAGGTGAAGAATCGGTGCCAAATCAGTCGGTTCGAAGCGCTTCTCGAACCCGGCACGACCAATGGCCGCTGTTATTTTCTGCGGGGACTGGGTGTTGAAACGCTGATCTGCGGAGCTGTTACGAAAGCGGTTTCGCGTTTGCTCGCAGGCAGCGGGATCTCCGTCATTGCCTGGGTTTCGGGACCGGTGGAGGACGTGCTGCAGGCCTATCTGGACGGGACGCTTTTTCAGCCGCGATTTCTCATGCCGGGTTGCCGCCATGAGCATCATCGTGGACGGCACGACGGGAAAGGACGCGGATTTGCGAAGCGTACCCGGACGGTACAATCTGAGGACCGATAGAAGGCTGCGGATCTGGGAAGGCTCTCAAGCGGGGCCATCGTTCCCGGAAACGCCTCCGGTGGTTCGACACCATCCGGTAGCCACTCGAAGCGTATTTTTCGCTGGGCGGACGCGGCATGGAAGAGGAAGGCTTGTCTGCTGATGCTTTTCATACTAAAATTGATCGATTTGACTACGCGAACCAAAAGGGCCCCTTGATCGCCGGCGGCGCACACCGCATAAGATGCTTTGCAGTCCGGCGGCCTAAAAGCCCAGGCGATCCATGCTCCGGTCGGCGTAACGAGTGAGATAAAAGGGGCGTTTGCGGACGTACATCACTATAGGGAAAAGGGAGGTTTTCGAAATATGAGCGCTCAACAGAAACGCGGTGCCGGTTCGATCCAACAGCAGGCCCATGAGATTCAGGATCTGGAGATCAAGGAGCGGCTGGCGCACATCAAGAACAAGATCCTTGTCATGAGCGGGAAGGGGGGGGTCGGCAAGAGCAGCGTCGCCGCTTATCTTGCCGTTGCCCTGGCGAGACGCGGGTTCAAGGTTGGACTCATGGATGTGGATTTGCACGGCCCCAGCATCCCGAGGATGCTCGGGCTGCGGGGGACGATCGGTGAAGGCAGCCGTTCGGGAAAGGCCAAACCGGTCCAGTACATGCCGAACATGGAGGTGATATCCATTGAAACGCTGCTGGGGGACGACAAGGATGTCGCGACCATCTGGCGAGGCCCCCTGAAGATTGGGGTCATCAGGCAGTTCATCTCCGACCTGGAGTGGATGGATCTCGATTACATGGTGATCGATTCGCCCCCGGGAACCGGCGATGAACCGCTTACGGTGGCCCAGACGATTCCTGATTCGAAGGCGCTGATCGTGACCACCCCTCAGGAGGTCAGCCTTGCGGATGTACGGAAATCGATCCATTTCTGCCGGCAGGTCAAGATGGATATCCTTGGTCTGGTGGAGAACATGAGCGGGCTGAAATGCCCGCATTGCGGTGAAGTGATTCCCCTGTTCATGGAGCACGGCGGCATGCTCACCGCGAAGCGCGAGGGCCTGCGTTTTCTGGCGAGCCTGCCGATCGAACCCCAGGTGGTGCTGAACGGTGATTCCGGAAAAATGGTGATTCTCGACCAGCCTGAGCTGCCCTATGCCCAGGCGTTCAACAAGATGGTCGATCAGATCGTCGAGCTGATGCCTGCGGGCGGTGAGACATCCGCGGCGCAGCAGGCAGGGGTCGAGAGCGGTCGCGCGGCAGCGGCCGAGGATAACCGCAAAATGGTGGCCGTTCCGGTTATGGAAGGCAAACTGTCCGCTCATTTCGGTCATTCGGAACAGTTCGCCTTCGTTCTTACGGAGGGCGGCAAGATTGTAAACATGGACCTGCGCACCCCGCCTCCCCATCAGCCGGGCGTCATTCCGCAGTGGCTCCACGATCAGGGTGCCAACGTCGTGATAGCAGGCGGGTTGGGCGAGATGGCTCAGCAGGCCTTGCGCGAAAAAAGTATCGAGGTGATTGTGGGCGCCCCCATGGGGACCGCGGAATCTCTTGTCAATCAGTATCTGGCGGATGCGCTCGTGACAGGCGCCAATGTCTGCGATCATTAGGCCGCAGCGCCCGGTATAGAAAGGAGGTACGACATGACACCACAAGGACAGGGCTCGGGAGAAGACCGGGGCAGGGGCAGAGGTCAGGAGCTATCGGGGAAAGGCCGGGGCGCCGGCGGCGGGCGTGGTCTCGGGCCGGGTGGTGAGTGTGCGTGCCCCCAGTGCGGGGAGCGGTTGCCGCATGAGCGGGGGGTGCCCTGCTTCGAGTTGAAGTGCCCGAAGTGCGGCACCCCGATGACACGTGTTTAGCATGCCCGGCGCGCCTGAAGACGGCTTGTACTTCCGGCGTTGTTGAGACATAATGCCTCCAGGGTGTACCCATCCGGCTGATTTGCGGTGGACGGCCTCTTGACGGATTCTTTTGATGATGAGCAGGCTATCCGTCCGGCCGAAGCTGTTCCCGGGAGTCCGTTGTCCGGCGGGAGTGCCCTATTTTTTCTACAGAGGAGGATGGTTCGATCCATGAAAGGTGATTTGGAGGATTTCGTTCAGGAACTTCAGGAAAAGATCTTCGAAGAGACTAAAGCGGCTTACGGCGAGGCTGCCTTCGAGCGGTGGCTCAACCCGAAATACCACGGGCGGATGGAGGATGCCGACGGATACGCACGCGTACGAGGGTCATGCGGCGATACGATGGAAATCTTCCTGAAATTTGAAGGGGACATGGTGGGGACGGCCCTTTTCGATACGGATGGCTGCGGATCGAGCGCCGTCTGCGGATCGTTCGCGGCTGAGATGTCCTTGGGCAAGACCCCTGACGAACTGCTCGACCTGACCGGAGAAGCGATCCTTGAAAGATTGGGCGGTCTGCCGGAGGAAGAGCAGCACTGTGCGATGCTCGCGGGCGAGACCCTCCAGGAAGCCTTGAACGACTATATGCTGAAGCAGACGGGGAAGGCAGGCGGACCCTCGGAAAGAGGTTGAAAGACATGATTATCAGTGTAGCCAGCGGTAAGGGGGGGACAGGCAAGACGACCATTGCGACCAATCTGGCCCTTTCTCTGGACGATCCCCTGGTATTTCTGGATTGTGATGTAGAGGAACCGAACGCACACCTTTTTCTGCAGGCGGACCTGGGAAGGTCCGAGATTGCGACAACTCCGGTCCCCCTGGTCGATGAGAACAAGTGCACGCTGTGCGGGAAGTGCGGTGAGATCTGCCAGTTCAAGGCCATCATCGTAATCGGCGAGACGGTCTTGCCCTTCGAGGAGCTTTGCCATAGCTGCGGGGGGTGTATGGAGGTGTGTCCCGAGGACGCGATCAGCGAAAAGCCGCGCGAACTCGGTGTGATCGAAGAAGGCCGGCAGAACGGCATCCGCTTCATTCACGGCCGGTTGCGAATAGGGGAGGCCATGGCGCCGCCGCTGATCAAGAAGGTTCGGGCCAAGGCCCCTGTGGACGGTTTGACTATCATCGATGCACCTCCTGGTACATCGTGTCCGGTGATCGCCGCCATGAAGGGGGCGGACTTCATCCTTCTGGTGACGGAGCCGACGCCTTTCGGTCTGCATGATTTGAAGCTCGCTGTCGGAGCCGTGCGCGTGCTGGGCATCCCGTGCGGCCTCGTGATCAACCGGTCGGACCTCGGCGATCGGAAGGTCTATGAATATGCCCAAGAAGAAGGCATTCCCATCCTGATGGAAATCCCGTTCGAGCGGAAAATCGCTGAGGCCTACTCCCGCGGGGTCCCTGTAGTGGAGGCGTTTCCCGAGTGGAAAGAGCGGTTTGTCAGACTCTATCAGGATATCCAGGATGCAGCAGTTGGGAAGGGGGTGCCGGCATGAAGGAACTCGTGGTTATCAGCGGTAAAGGGGGAACGGGTAAGACGAGCCTCGTCGCTGCCTTTGCCGCCCTGGCGAAGGACAAGGTCCTGGCCGATGCGGACGTGGATGCAGCCGACCTGCATTTGATTCTGGAACCGCATGTCGAAGAGAGCCATGGCTTCGAAAGCGGCCGGACGGCGGTGATCGTTCCGGAGCGCTGCACGCAGTGCGGGCTGTGCCGTGACCTGTGCCGGTTCGACGCCATCAGTGAGACGTTCGAGGTGGACCCGATCGACTGCGAAGGCTGCGGGGTCTGCGTGTATTTCTGCCCGGAAAAGGCGGTGGATTTCCCCTTGAACCGGTGCGGGGACTGGTTTGTGTCCGACACCCGCTTCGGCCCATTGGTGCATGCGCGGCTGGGGATCGCCGAGGAGAATTCGGGGAAGCTGGTTACCCTGGTGAGGCAGGAGGCTAAAAAAATCGCCGAAGAGAAGAATCTCGGGCTGATCCTGACCGACGGGCCCCCGGGCGTCGGTTGCCCTGTTATCGCTGCAATCGGGGGGGCTGCGGGCCTCTTGATCGTCACCGAGCCGACCGTTTCGGGTCGGCATGACATGATGCGGGTGACGCAGTTAGCCGCGCACTTCGGTGTCCCCGCCATGGTGTGTGTGAACAAATTCGATCTCAATGTGGAACAGGCGGAAGGCATCGAGGCCTTCGCGCGCGAGAACGGGATCAAGGTTCTTGACCGCGTACCCTTTGATCCGGTGTTCACCCGGTCTATGGTCGTCGGCCAGACCATTTTGGAATACGATGAGCGGTCGGAAGCGGTTGAAAGCGTGAGATCCATCTGGAACCAGTGCTCCGAGGTCCTGGGTCTTTGATGCGGCCTCGGGCCCTGCCGGCTGTTGGGCCTGGCTCTCTAGCGTTGGTTGTTCTTCCTGCACGTCCCTCCTGAAGACCGAGGGGCCTCTGAAGGCCCCTCGGCAGCATACCTTACAACGGACTTCTCTCGGTCGATCATCGAAACCCGTGCCGGTTCGCGAGTTTTACCAGGCATCAGGGAAAGATGCCGGGGTTCATCAGTCCAGCCGTTTCATCCAGACCGAACATGATGTTCATGTTCTGTACGGCACTGCCTGCCTGCCCTTTGACGAGGTTGTCGATGTGGCTGACGACGATCAGCTTTCCGGTCCTGTCATCGATGTTGAGGCTCAGGTTGCAGAAATTGCTGCCGCGCACGTTGATGCTGCTTTGGGGCTTGTCCGGGCCGAAGACTCGGACGAAGACGTCCTTCCCGTAAAACGATCGATAGGCGTCGAGAACCTGCGGAAGGCCTTTTCCGGGCTTCAGGCTGCCATAAATGGTGGAGAGGATCCCCCGGCAGAGGGGGACGACATGAGGTGTGAAGGTGAGGGTGACCGCTGAGCCGGCCAGAAGCCCCAACTCCCTTTCGATCTCATAGACGTGCTGATGTCCGGATATCCTGTAGGCGTTCATGGCCTCATAGCGCGCCGGGTAATGGAAAGTGGGCGAGGGCTTTTTCCCCGCACCGGACACGCCCGTCTTGGCGTCGCAGATGATGCCCTCCAGATCGATCAGGCCCTCTTTGACGGCCGGCGCCAGGCCCAGGATGCAGCTGACCGCGAAACAGCCGGGGTTTCCCACCAGATCCGACCGGGAGATCCCCTCGCGGTGAAGCTCCGCCAGGCCGTATACGCTTCGGGGCAGCATATCCGGCGACGCATGGGGTTCGGTCCTTCCGATCCGGGCTGCATAACCCGCATACGTGTCCGGGTCGTTGAAGCGGAAATCCCCGCTGTAATCGACGACCTTGGTGCCCTTCCGGAGCCACTTCGGACCTTCCTTCTGACCGACCCCGTCCGGCGTGGCGAAAAAGACCACATCGAAATTTTCGGGCAGCTCGGGGTCCTGAGGACTGCGCAGCGGGAGGTCGCAGAAGCCGGTCAAATGGGGGTAGAGGTCGCTGATGGCCTTGCCGATGTCCTGCTGGTCGATGAGGGCCGCGATTTCGGCTTCGGGGTGGCGGTTGAGAAGCTCCACGGCACCACAGCCGCCGTACCCGCCGGCGCCGATGATGCCTACCTTGATCTTTTTCATGGCAAAAGACCTCATAAAGGGTTCAATGGTTCAGACCGGCGAGGCCGGCCCTTGGGCCATCCTGATACCTCGGGGCTTTGCCGGAGCCGGCGCGGGTGATGATCAGACATTGAAGCGGAACGTGATGATGTCGCCGTCCTTCACGCGATAATCTTTTCCTTCGAGACGCACGAGCCCCGCCTTCTTGCATTCGAGAAAAGTCCCTTTTTCTTCGAGGTCATCGAAATGAAAGACCTCGGCGCGGATGAAGCCGCGTTTGATGTCGGAATGGATGGCCCCGGCCGCTTCGAGTGCAGGTGTGCCGTCTGGGATCGGCCAGGCCTTGACCTCATCCGGCCCCACCGTGAAAAAGGAGATGCGCTTCAGGAGTTCGAATGAGCGTCGGATCACGCGATCGAGTGCAGATTCTGCAATATCGTAGGCCTCGCGGAATTCTTGGGCCTCCTCTGAAGTCATGTGGGCGATGTCCTCTTCGAGACGGCCTCGCACCACCATCCGGTCGGCCCCGGTGGGGGGCGTCGACCATTCCGGCAGGGCCACGTCTTCATCTTGGTTGTTGAGGATGATCAGCATCGGCTTGGCCGACAGGAGGGTGAAACCCCGTAGTTCCGGCGCTTCGGCGAGCTCCGGGTCGGAGCGGAGCGCGGCGCCTTTTTCGAGGATGGCCCGGCACGCCTCGAGCTGTTCCTGCTCTTTCCCCTCCGGCGGCTTGCCGCGGCGGCGGTCGAGTTCAAGCCGTTCGAGCCGCTTTTCCACCACGACCAGGTCGTTCAGGATCATCTCTTCCTCGACCTGCCGGAAGTCCTGCTCGCTTTCGGGTGGCCTTCCATCGAGCGACGGGAAGTTCCGGACGACGTGGAGCAGGGCGTCGCAGTTGCGGACCTGGGACCAGAGGGCCCTTTCAGCCTTGGACGCCTTGGCAGAGGGGATTTCCGAGGGCAGCAGGTATTCGATCCGTGCATAGGTGGTTTTTTTGGGCTGGTAGACGCCGCTCAGATAGTCGATGCGTTGATCCAAAACCGTGATGGTTGCGATTCTTGGATCCGAGGCGCCGGCCTGCCCGGGGGTTTCGCCCCTGGCGCCGGTCAATGCTGCAAAAACCGTCGCTTTGCCAGCTTCGGGAAGTCCAATGATACCGAGTTTCATAGGTCTGAAAGTGTCCTCAGGGCTGGGTCCGGGAGTTGTGGCTCCGGTTCCTGCCCGGTTGGGGATTCCGATTCGGCGGGGAGGAGCTGCACCGGACCCTTATAGCAAGTCGGCTATCGAAAAGCAATGCGCAGGTCGAGGCGTCAACGTCCGCTGCGCCACTTTCTCAGCAGGATATAGATGGCCCCCGTACCGCCGTCATAAGGCCTCGCGGTCGAAAAGGCAAGCACGATGCGTTTTATGCTGCCGCGGTTGAGCCAGACCGGCAGACGTTCCTTCAGCACCGGGATGTTGTTTTCCGAATTCAGGCCGCGTCCATGGACGACCAAAACGCAGCGAAGCCCCAACTGGTGGCTGCGTATCAGGAATCCCCGCAGCTGGGCTTCCGCTTCCTGCTTCGTCAGGCCGTGCAGATCGATGTAATCCTGAACGGGAAATTCGCCGCGCTTGAGGCGCAGCATCAGCTTGCGGCTGAACCCAGGCACGCACCCTTCGATATACTCGTCGCTGAAGGTGATATCGAGTTGCGCTGCGCCGCTGATCAGGTCGGACAGGTGCGCCATCACCTCCAGTTCGTCGTCCCTGGCGCTGTGCGGCGGCCGCAGGTGGGGATCTGGCTGGGATGTGACCATGCCTTTCCCGCGCACCAGGGGTTTGACATCCGTCATGGCGCGAAGGAAAACCTCCGTCTCGTCCGGGATTTCCTGCGGCTGCGGCGGAGGCGGCGCCTCCGCCGCGGGAAGGGCTTTCGGCCGCCGTTGTTTGCGGCGCATGCCCAGAACCGGGTTGAAAGGTCCCTCCATGGATTTTACCGCGCCCCGGCCGGGCGGCGTACGGTTTTTCTTTTTCCTGCGGGGCATGATCGGGCACGAAGTATTACATCTCTCAGGTCTGCACAAAAGGGGCTTGAAATCATCCAATAAATAAAACTATAACACTTCCATCCTGACCTGTCAGGATCTAAAGCAGGGGGCGCCGATGGATTGCGCCGATCCTGCCGTGGTTTTTTTGCAGGCGGGCGGACCTTTTTTCGAGGGCTGTTCCGGGACAAAGGAATCGAAATAGGTTTCTTGCGGCGAGAAGACGGGAAGGACCCACAAGGGAGGCAATCCCGGGAAAGGTTTGATATGGCACGCGTTGACGACTACAAGAAGGCGGCGGAAATCGCCAGAAGCGCCTTGAAAGAGGCCAACCCGAAGCGGGTGGCGGACAGGGCCGGAGGGCGGTTTGAAGGGGCGCAGGGCCAGGATCCCTGCCTGGTCATTCGTTTTTTGAACCGGCAGGTGAAGGTGTGTTGGCCGGAGGTGTTGCCGGTTTATGAACAGACCGGCGAAGAGCTTCCCATCCAGCAGCAGGTCCTGCTGCTGCATTTTCTGGAGGGAAGCGGGCCGGGCGCGCCGAGCGGAGAATGGGTCGCTTATCAGGAGATACCGGACGGCAAGTTCTATTTGGACCCTTTTTTGAGGAGGGCCAAAAATCCGATGGTGCAGACCTTTGGCGAGCAGCCGGAGCGCCTGGTGACCTTGGCCGCTAAGGTTTACGGCGGAAAACCGGCCGGTGAAGGGGATGCCTCCATCATTGTCGATGCCCTGCCGGGGGTGCCGGTGTTGCTCATCCTGTGGCAGGGAGACGACGAATTCCCGCCCGAAGGGAACATCCTCTTCGATCGGAGCATTATCGGCGCTCTTTCCGCTGAGGACATCGCATGGCTTTGCGGGATGATTATTTACCCCCTGGTGGGGATGGCAAGACAGGCCTGATCGCCGAAAGGGCCCCGTCGCCCTGTTCGGAGACGAAGCGTTGAACCCTTTGTTCACGGCTGAAGCCGTCTGGAAAGGTCGATCCATGTCGGAGAAAAAACCGCTGGTGGGCGTGGTCATGGGCAGTGCGTCCGATCGCGATGTGATGCTGCCGTGTGTCCAGACCTTGCAGGATCTGGAGATCCCGCATGAAGTGAAGATCCTTTCGGCCCACAGGACTCCCCAACGGGCCCAGGAATACGCCATGGAGGCTGCCGCGAAAGGCCTCCGCGTCCTGATCGCCGGAGCCGGGTGGGCGGCCCATCTGGCCGGGGCTCTGGCTGCCAACAGCCTCCTGCCGGTTATCGGAGTGCCGATCGACTCGTCCCCGCTCAAAGGACTCGACGCGCTCCTGGCGACGGTTCAGATGCCACCCGGCATCCCGGTTGCCACGATGGCGATCGGAGGGGGTGGGGCCAAGAACGCCGCCCTGTTTGCGGCCCAGATTCTGGCGCTGCAGGAGGAGGAGATTTCCCGGCGCTTTACGGAGTACCGCCGGGAAATGACCGCTGCGGCCGAGCGGAATATAGATCGTTGGGACCTTTAGCCTCTCGGCCGACCGACGTGGCTGCGCTGCAGCCGCCCTATGAGCGTCACCCCGCGCTGGTGCGTGCACTAAAAGTCCTGCGGGGCGGGGGCCTGGTGGCTTTTCCGACCGAGACCTTTTACGGGCTGGCGGCGGACATCCGCCAGGAGGCTGCTTTGCGAAGCCTTTATGCCGCCAAAGGGCGCGACCCAGGCGAGCCGCTGCTGATCCTCGTCGATGGGGCCGCGGCCGTAGATCAGTTGGCCCTGCGCGTCGATCCGCTTGCGCGGCGGCTGATGCACGTTTTCTGGCCCGGAGGACTGACGTTGGTCTTCGAAGCCGGTCCTTCCGTTTCCAGGCTTCTGACCGCAGGCACGGGCAAAATCGGCATCCGGTGGTCCAGTCATGCCGTGGCTGCGGCGCTGCCGGCCGGATTGGGATGTCCTGTGACCGGCACGAGCGCCAACCGGTCAGGTTCTCCTCCCTGCGTCGATGCCCGGGAAGTGGAGGCTCAGCTGGGAGGACGTGTCGATTTGATCCTGGACGGGGGCAGGACAGCTGGACTGGCCCCGTCAACGGTGCTCGATGTGAGCGGCGATCGGCCGAGGATTCTGCGCAGGGGCGTGATCCCGGAGGATGTGTTGATGCAGGTCATCGGCGCCGGGTGCGCCTCTTAGCCGGAACAGGGTCAGGCTTTAACAGCCGTTTCCGTTCGCGGAGCCACAGGTAAACGATGACCAGAAACGGTTCGAACCGGATGACCAGGTTGTCGATGAAGGTCCAGGAGAATTCCCAAAAAACGGTTTTGACCGCGGAAGGTTCGATTGCCTTCATCTGGGCCAGATAACCGTAGATGTGCGCCGCGTTGAAAAAGTAGACGAAGAGCAGGTGGACGAAAACGATCAACCCGATGGCCTCGCACAGGTGCAGCGGACGCCATTGGAAGAGGGGCAGCAGGGCGATCATGATCGCCAGTGTGAGCGGCAGGTTGAATGAAAAGTTGGAGATGTGGAGCTTGAGCTGAATGACGGTGTCCGCCAAGCCTTCGTCCGTTATCAGGGGTTTGGTGTGAACGATATCCAGGACCTCTTCCCCCTTTTCGAAGGTCTCGAGCCTGGTTTGAAAGGTCGCTGCGGCCAGATAGGTTCCCGTCTCCCCCACGACGAGGCCGTATGTGGGTTTGACCAAAGATATCCACACGACCAGACAGAGGGGATAGACGGCGGCAAAGATCAGAAATGCCGCAACGATCTTCTTCTTTCCGCCATGGGGGGAACTCTCCGGTGGATTTTTTTGAGCAGCTTTTTTTGGCATCGGTCCTTTCCTGGCCTGATCGCCGTCCGTTGCTGCAGGCGAGAGGGTGAGCCGCCGGCCAAAGCGGGGTATGAGAAGTTCGCCGCGCGATTCTTCTCGCGGGTCAGACGGTGCAGATCTCGTCCGGGAAATGATTGAGCTTCTGAAGACCATTCGGAGTGATCACGAAGGTGTTTTCGATCCCGACCACGCCTTCCCCTGGAAAGATATATTTCGGCTCCATTGCGATGATCATCCCAGCCTTGAGAGTCATGGGGATCCCGCGCCCGATCACCGGCCACTCGTCCAGTTCGAGCCCGACACCATGGGCTACAAATGGAACCGCTTCGGGGTGGCCCATGAATCCTTCCGAAAGACCGGCTTCATCCGCCATCTGCAGCGCCAGGTCATACATGTCCGCGGCGGTGGCCCCCGGCAGACAACGCTCTGCGACCGCGTTCTGAATATCGCACATGACGCGGTGCGCACGTTGAAATTTTTCCGGGAGCAGGCCGATTGCGAAGGTCCTTGCCTGATCCGCGACGTATCCATTGACGTTGGCGGTGTAGTCGACCATGACCGGTTCGTGGGGCCGGATGGGGCCGTGGCCGGCCCCCTGGGAATAGAAAGGACCGGGGCCTTCCCCTCCGGTGGGGCCGGGTGCATTGCTCGGGGCGGTGGAACTTTTCCCCGCGAGCACGTGCCCGTAAAAGCATTCCGAGTTGAAGGCCCGCGTCCTCAGGATACCCGGGTGCCCCATGCGGCGGTAGCAGGCCTCCAGTTCGAGGGCCAGCGCGGACTCGGTCGGGGCGTTCCGAATGATCAGGGGCACCTCGGCCAGCAGGTTGTCCGCCATGGCTGCAGCTCGCGATATGCAATCGATTTCATAGGGGGATTTGATCATCCGCACTCGGCGCACGAGGCTGGTGGCGTCTTCCAAACTACACTGCGGGAAGTGTTTGGCGTAGGTCAGATAGAGTCTGGCCGGCAAAACGTCCAGTTCCAGACCGATCCGCCGCGGAGGCGAATGCTGATGACCATGGATCAGGTCGGGAAGTTGCGAAAAGGAGCCGAGGGGTACGATTGCATCGAGCCGGGCGTCCTGCCTGGCACGTTCGATGCTTTTGCGCACCATGAGGAGGGGCTCGCCGGATGCCGGTATCCACAGGTGCGCGTCCTGGTCGCAACCGGAGAAATAAAAGACATCGACCTTTTGGACCAGCAATGCCCCATCGAGCCCGCTGTTGCCCAGCATGGGCTGAAGGCGGGTGATCCGGCCTGCTATTTCGCTGCGCATGGAGAAGGCTTCCATGGATGTCTCCTTGATGGGCAAGAGGCTTGACTTCTAAACCAAAATTTCATTATATCAAAACATTCGATCTTAAGGACCTGTCTCGAGTAAGTGACAGGTGGTGAAAATCCGCGCAGCTACAAAGGATGCGGGCGCTGGTGCCGTGCAGGGTCTAAAAGAAGACTGCCAGGCAGTCAACGCCGGGCGTTTGATGGTGCGCCGGGCTCGGGCCGCAGGCTGTGGGCAATTTCCCCTCTCAGCGCAAAGGATCCGGCTGTCGAAAGCCGCTTTGGCGGCGGCAGTTTCCTGCGGGTTTCTCTCCATAGGTTGGGTGTACAACCGAACAGGGCTGCTCATGCGCCGAAGCGGATGCGGAAGATCGAAGCCACGCTCTGTGAGCCGGGGCGTCTGCCGGTTCCTGTCTCCTGTAGAGAGCCTGCCCGTATCATACATATTGAGGGTGTATGGGAGCAAGGGACATTTCCAAGTTTTTCGCGACTGGCCATCGAATAGGCGGGTAAGCCTCCCCTGGATGAAAGACAATCACCATGGACAAAGCGCCCAAAACCGTTAAGGCAAATCTGGAATATCTCAGAAAACTCTTCATCATGCCCGATTCGCCGGACAAATTCATCGAGTTCGGCCGTGAGCTGCTGGAGATGATCCACGAGTTCTTCCAGGAAAAGGGCGGTATTCACAGCAGCATCAGCCTGCCCGAGTTGAGCCGGATTTTCAACCAGACAACGGTCCCGGACCAACCCCAGTTGATCAAGGATGTGTTGGCGGAGATCAAAAAGAAGATTATCAAGCACTCTGTCAAGGTCGGAAATCCTTATTACATCGGGCACATGATCAGCGCCGTGCCTTACTTCATGATACTGCTGGAAATGATCATCGCCGCCCTCAACCAGAATCAGGTCAAGATAGAGACAGCGAAGGCATCGAGTTTTGTCGAGCGGGAGATCATCGCCTGGATGCATCACCTGGTCTTCGGCCGGCGGGAGCGTTTTTACGAGAAGCATATGCAGGATCCCCGGGTGGCCTTGGGCAATGTCACCGCTGACGGGACCATTGCCAATTTGACGGCCTTGCTGGTGGCGCGGGAAAAGGCCTTTCCCGTCGAAGGGGATTTTCCCGGTGCGAGGGGGGCTGGGATAGGCCGTGCACTGAAACACTACGGCTTCGATCGGGCTGTGGTACTGGTGTCGACCCGCGGCCACTATTCGATAAAGAAGGCGGCCAGCATGATCGGCATCGGGGAGGAAAACGTCGTCACCATCCCTGTAGATGAATGCAATCGCATCGACCTGCGCAAGCTGCGCCGGAGGATCAGACAGTTCCAGCAGGAGACGGAACGGGTCAAGGTGATGGCGATGGTCGGCATCGCTGGAACCACCGAGACGGGCAACGTTGACAATCTGGCCGAGTTGGGTCAGATCGCCGGGGAAGCGGGCGCGCATTTTCATGTGGACGCCTGCTGGGGCGGTTCCGCCCTCCTCGTGGATGAGTATCAGACCCTCTTCAAGGGGATCGAGCAGGCCGATTCGGTGTCCATCGATGCCCACAAGCTGCTTTATTGTCCGATGACGATGGGCATGGTCCTTTTCCGAAACGAGAAGGACCTCAATGTGATCCGCCATTCTTCCCAGTACGTGATACGCAGGAATTCGGTGGATACAGGGCGGTTCACGATCGAGGGTTCACGGCCCTTCGCCTGTTTGAAACCTTGGGCCGCCCTGAAGATCATGGGGCGGGACGGTTATGGGCTGCTGTTCAAGCAGGCGCAGCTTTCGACGAAGCGGCTGAAGGAGATTCTGGACCACTGCGGCAATTTCGAGACCCTCAGCAAGCCCCAGTTGTTTATCCTCGCTTACCGGTTCATCCCGGAGGCCGCCCAGGAAAAGCTTCGCCGCCTGCAAGCGGCCTTGCGCGACTGTTCGCCGAACCGCAAGGAAGAGGCCAGGGAGCTGGAACGGAAGATCCGCAAGATCAACCACCTGATCAATGGCCTGAACATCAAGCTGCACAAGGCCCTCAGACGGGACGACAGCACGTTCGTATCCCGCACCACGCTCGAATCTACCCGGTACAGGCCGCAAAACATCGTCGTGCTGCGAGCGGTCCTGGTAAACCCGCTGACGAACCGTCAGATCCTCCAGGAGATTGTCAGCACGCAAAATCGGATCGGAATGCAGATCTGGAAAGAATTCCTGCCCGCCTTCATCAGGATCGCGGAAGAACCCTTCGAGCAGAAACAGGCCCAGGCCTGACCGGCCGTTGAAAAACGCTCATCCGTTGAGTTGCGCTCATCCCGCGCGGCGGCGGCCCACTTATTCGTGCACTTCATTCCACGGGGTTTTGCAGTCCTGGCATCTGCCTATCTTTCACCGGCCGGTGCACAGGGAGTCTTTGACCATGCCGCTAAGCGGAGCGTTTCTTCCCCTGGTTGGCGACAGCCTCTTGAGCCTTTTTCACCTCTTCCGGATTTCCCAGGTAGTAGTTTTCGAGGGGTTTCATCTGGCGGTCGAGTTTGTAAACGAGCGGGATGCCTGTGGGGATGTTCATTCCGACGATATCCTTCTCCGAAATGTTGTCCAGGTACTTTACGAGGGCCCGCAGGCTGTTGCCGTGGGCGGCGATAATGACCCGCTTGCCTTCGCGGATCGTGGGCACGATCACGTCCGACCAGTAAGGGATAAAACGGTTGACCGTGTCTTTGAGGCATTCGCTCAGGGGGAGTTTCGCCGTGTCGACGTCCCGATAGCGCGGGTCGCTCCCGGGATACATGGGATCGTCAAGGCTCAGCGGAGGGGGAGCGATATCATAGGCGCGGCGCCAGATGAGCACCTGTTCCTCTCCGTGCCGCTCGGCGGTCTCGGCCTTGTTCAGCCCCTGCAGGGCACCATAATGACGTTCGTTCAGACGCCAGTTCTGCCGGATGGGGATCCACATGAGATCCATTTCGTCCAGGGTGATCCACAGGGTTCGAATGGCCCGTTTGAGGACGGAGGTATAGGCGAAGTCGAAGCTGAAACCCTCCCGGTGCAGAATTCTGCCGGCTTCATGAGCTTCTTCCATGCCCTTTTCGGACAGGTCCACATCGACCCAGCCGGTGAAACGGTTTTCCTTGTTCCAGAGGCTTTCCCCGTGGCGGAGTAGAACGATTGTGTACATGAGATTCTCCTTGAAACGGTCTGGGTTCGACCTTGGCAGGCCATTGAAAAATGCCCGTCTGCTCGTCACGTTCAACCCGTGCCGCTGCGGCGCACTCCTGTGTGCGCTGCATTCCATGGGATTTCACAGGGCTTGCATCCGGCCGTTCCCAAACGGCCCGGGCACCGGGGATTTTCCAATACGCTGTCAAGCCGATTTTAGTTGCATAAAAACCATAAATTCGATGTTCTGGCAAGAGAATAGTGTGCTGTCGAAGGCTGCATCATGGATCCGGGAGAGGGAGGCCGCTCCCGCTTGCCGGGAGTGGGCGTCAGGCGATGGGGATGTAAAAGGTGTGGGGAAAAATCCTCGTTTCCGGATTGGAAACCGGGTCTTCCCGGGAAATCATTTCCGGATGGACACTCAGTTGTAGAGGAGAATGACGTGTTCGAGTTGGGTGAGATTATCGATCTGGCGATTCAGATCGAGCGGAACGGTGAGCGTACTTATGCAGAGGCGGCCGGGAAGGCGAAACGGCCGGACCTGGTCGATGCCCTGACGAAATTGGCCTCGGATGAGCGGGAGCATGTGGAATGGTTCGAGGCGCTCAAGAAGGAATGCGCTGACGAAGGGCGCGATGAAAGCATGCGGGATTTCGGGCGCCGGCTCCTCGGCGACATCCTGGGGGAGCAGCGTTTTTCGCTGGCTGAGGTGGACTTCGAGCGGATCGAGACCATCAAGGAGGTCCTTGCGGCTGCCCTCGAATTCGAGAAGGATACCATCCTCTTTTACCAGATGATCCAGACGGCAATAGCCGATTCAATGGTTTCAGGGGGCCTCGATAAGATTATTAATGAAGAAAAACAACATGTTGATCTGATCGAGACGTTTATCTCCGATCCGCTCAAACCGCTTGACAGGCCCTGAACCCTTTTCTATATTAGCTCCACTCAAATTTTGGATCCTCTTTTGTCCAGATTCACGTCGGTCATCCGCCTCGAGTGTCTTCCAGGTGCCTTGCAAAAGGCGGAATGCGGACGAACCGCCTGTTGTTCCGACTCCGTTCATGACACCCGATAGGGCTTCAGCCTCCTCTGGCTCCGTGGGTTTCAGCTTCCCAACCCATTTTTTCAGGTGATTGCGGGCGCCGTCCGTCGGTTGCAGGAAGGTCCGGAAGGCAGCGTATGACAAAAGACGACGGGCTTCGGACCGTGGCGGGAAAACATATTTCCAGGGAGATTGCTATGCCAAGACGTGACGACATCAAGAAGGTGATGATCATCGGATCGGGGCCCATTGTCATCGGCCAGGCCTGTGAATTCGATTATTCCGGTACCCAGGCCTGCAAGGCCTTGCGAAAACTGGGCTACGAAATCGTGCTGGTCAATTCGAACCCGGCCACGATCATGACGGATCCCGGGATCGCCGATGCGACCTATGTGGAGCCGCTCAATCTCCAGACCATGGCCGAAATCGTGGAAAAGGAGCGTCCGGATGCCATCCTCCCCAATCTTGGAGGGCAATCGGGCCTCAACCTGTCTTCGGAGCTCGCCCGTGCGGGAATCCTTGAAAAATTCGGCGTCAAGGTCATCGGGGTTCAGGTGGATGCGATCGAACGGGGGGAAGACCGTATCATCTTCAAGGAGACCATGAACCGCCTCGGGATCGAAATGCCCCGCAGCAAGCCTGCGTTCAGCGTCGAGGAGGCCGAGAAGATCGCCGATGAGCTCGGATATCCGGTGGTGATCCGTCCCGCCTACACCATGGGGGGCACCGGCGGCGGGCACGTCTATAATGTCGAGGAACTCAGGGTCATCGCCGGAAGAGGCCTCGCGGCAAGCCTTGTCGGCCAGATCCTGGTGGAGGAATCGGTGCGCGGCTGGGAGGAACTGGAACTGGAGGTCGTCCGCGACGCCAAGAACCAGATGATCACCGTCTGTTTTATCGAAAACGTGGATGCCATGGGCGTCCACACGGGCGATTCCTACTGCACGGCGCCGATGCTGACCATCGCGCCGGAGCTGCAGCAGCGCCTGCAGAAATACTCCTACGACATCGTGGAGGCCATTCAGGTGATCGGCGGCACGAATATCCAGTTTGCCCATGACCCCGAGACCGGCCGGGTGGTGGTGATCGAGATCAACCCGCGGACTTCCCGTTCATCGGCGCTGGCATCCAAGGCCACCGGTTTTCCGATCGCATTGGTCTCGGCCATGCTGGCCGGCGGAATGACCCTCGACGAACTGCCGTATTGGCGCAAGGGAACCCTCGACCAGTACACTCCCTGGGGGGACTATGTCGTGGTGAAGTTTGCCCGCTGGGCCTTCGAGAAGTTCCCGGGGTCGGAAGATCGCCTGGGGACGCAGATGCGGGCAGTCGGCGAGGTGATGAGCATCGGCAAGACTTACAAGGAGGCTTTTCAGAAGGCGATCCGCTCTCTTGAGACCGGCCGGTACGGCCTCGGCTTCGCCAAGGATTTCCATCAGAGACCGCTCGATGATCTGATGGACATGCTGGCGGAGCCCAGCAGCGAGCGGCAGTTCATTATGTACGAGGCCCTGCGCAAAGGCGTATCGGTCGAGACGTTGCACCGCAAGACGCACATCAAGGCCTGGTTTATCGAGCAGATGCGCGAACTGGTGCAGCTGGAGGAAGAGGTCCTTTCATGGAAAGGCAAGGAGCTTCCCGACGATGTGCTGGTGCGAGCGAAAAGGGACGGGTTTTCGGACCGTTACCTCGCCGGCCTGCTGGGTGTGGCAGAGGATTCTCTACGCGCGCGCCGCCTCTCCCTGGGGATGGCGGAGGCATGGGAACCCGTGCCTGTCAGCGGCGTCGAGGACGCGGCATATTATTTCTCCAGCTACAACGCCGAGGACAAGGTCCCTGTCAACGATAGGCGGAAGATCATGGTGCTCGGGGGCGGCCCCAACCGGATCGGGCAGGGGATCGAATTCGATTATTGCTGTGTGCACGCGGCCTTTGCCCTGCGGGATGCCGGGTTCGAGTCCATCATGGTGAACTGTAATCCGGAGACGGTCTCAACCGATTACGATACATCGGACAAGCTTTATTTCGAGCCCCTCACGGTAGAAGATGTTCTGAGTATTTATGAGAAAGAGAAACCGGAAGGGGTGGTCGTTCAATTCGGCGGACAGACGCCGCTCAACATCGCCAACGAACTGGAACGGGCCGGCGTCAGGATCCTCGGCACATCCCCGGACACGATCGACCTGGCCGAGGACCGTGACCGGTTCCGCCACATGATGCAGAATCTAGGCATTCCCCAGCCGGAGTCCGGCATGGCCAGCACCCTGGAACAGGCGCTCGATGTCGCCAAGAGGATCGGCTATCCTCTGATGGTCCGGCCGTCCTATGTCCTTGGAGGGCGGGCGATGGAGGTCGTCCACGACGAGGAGATGCTGCGCCGCTATGTTGCGGCCGCCGTGGATGTCAGTCCCGAGCGGCCGATCCTGATCGACAAGTTCCTTGAAAACGCCATCGAAGCGGAAGCGGATGCCATAGCGGACGGAGAAAGCGCTTTTGTTCCGGCTGTCATGGAGCATATCGAACTGGCGGGTATCCATTCGGGCGATTCGGCCTGCGTGATTCCGCCGATCAGCATCCCCGCCAAGCATTTGGACACCATCTACGAATACACCCGGCGGATCGCCGTGGAACTCAAGGTGGTGGGGCTCATGAATATCCAGTACGCGATCGCCGAAGACACGGTCTACATTCTCGAGGCCAATCCCCGCGCCTCTCGCACGGTTCCCCTGGTCTCGAAGGTGTGCAATATTCCGATGGCCCGTTTCGCGACCGAACTCATGCTGGGGAAGAAATTGGCCGACCTCGATATCCGGCCTCGGGCCATCCCCCATTTCGGCGTCAAGGAGGCCGTGTTTCCGTTCAACATGTTTCCCGAAGTGGACCCGATCCTCGGACCGGAGATGCGCTCGACCGGAGAGGTCCTGGGCATGGCGGATTCCTTCGGTCTAGCCTATTTCAAGGCCCAGGAGGCCGCACAACAGACGTTGCCCTCGGAAGGAGCCGTGCTGATTACGGTATCGGAAAACGATCGGCCGGCGGTGTTGGAGGTGGCGAGGCAGTTTGAAAAACTTGGGTTCAAGATCCGTTCGACGGAAGGAACCTGCCGGTTCCTGGAGGAGTCCGGAATTCAGTCGCAGCGGATCTTCAAGATGCATGAGGGTCGCCCGAATATCGTGGATGCCATCAAAAACAATGAGATTCAGCTGGTGATTAATTCGCCGAGCGGAAAGATGAGCAAGCACGACGACTCCTATATCCGGAAGGCCGCGATCAAGTACCGGGTGCCTTACATCACGACCCTGGCGGCGGCGCTGGCCGCGGCCAGGGGGATCTCGGCCGTCCGGCGGGGGCACGGTGCGGTCAAGTCGCTGCAGGCTTATCACACGGACATCCGCTAGCCTTCTCTGGAAGGGGTCTTTTTGTCCAACCCGGGCACCAATGACAGGGTCGGAGGCAGGCTGGTTCGAGGGAGGAACGGTAGAGGGGGATGAAGAATTTTCAGGAAAACTGCGGGATTTTCGGGATCTGCTCGCCCGATGCCTGTGTGCAGGACATTTACCAGGGAATCGATTTTCTGCAGCATCGGGGCCAGCAGTACTGCGGCATAGCGACTTACGGCGATCAGGGGATCCTGCAGGTGACCCATTACGGCAAGGTGGCGAACACCATGACGGATACCGATATCACGTATCTGAAGGGACGGTCGGGTATCGGGCACGTGAGCCTCAAGGAGAGGCAGCCCGTCATGTGGTGTTCCAAGCTGGGGGAACTCGCTTTGGCCTTCAGCGGGAACATCATCAATGCGAAATCCTTGATGCAGGAGATGATGGAGCGCGGCATCGTTTTTTACAAAGGCTACCACATCGAGATCATCTCCATGATCATCATGAACGCCGGGGACATCGTTTCGGGGATCGCTGCTTTGTCCGAAAAGGTCAAAGGGGCCTACTCCCTTGTGGTGCTGTCTCAGGAGGGGATTTATGCCACCCGCGATGTGTCCGGTTTCCGGCCCCTGTGCCTAGGGCGGGGAGAGGGGAAATTCGCTGTCTCGTCTGAGTCGCGTGCCCTCCACAATCTGGACATGGAACTGGTGAGGGATGTGCGGCCGGGCGAGATCGTGCTCGTGAGCCCCAATGGATTCAAGACCCTGAAGCAACTGCCGGCGCCCAGGCCTGCTTACTGCGCCTTTGAATGGGCGTATACCGCGAGCATCGATTCGATCATGGACGGGGTTTACGTCCAGGAGGCACGCAACCGGATCGGAGCCAAACTGGCGCAGCGCGACCTGGCCGAAGGAGGTCTGACGGCCGATATCGTAGCGCCGGTGCCGATGAGCGGCATAGGACATGCCATCGGGTATCACATCCAGTCGCTGGTCCCTTACCAGGAAGTCTTCCTCTATAACCGTTACGCCGATCGAAGCTACACCCAGTCGACGCAGATGGCGCGTGAGCAAATGGCCAAGCGCAAACTGTCCGTGCTTCGCTATGCGGTCAAGGGGAAGCGCATCATCCTCTGCGATGATTCGATCGTGCGGGGGACCCAGATCCTGCACAAGGTCAAAGATCTAAAACAGGCCGGTGCAAAGGAGGTCCATGTTCGGGTGGCCTGCCCCCCGCTCATGTATCCGTGCGACTTCGGCATCTCCACCCGCAGCTATGATGAACTGGCCGCGCGTAAGTACATCCCCAAAGGGAACATTACCCATATGGAGGAGTTGCGGGCTTTGGAAAACTGGGTGGCCGAGAACATCGGGGCCGACTCGGTCAAGTACAACAGCCTGGATGATTTTGTAGCGGCGTTGGGCATCCCGGAAGGGGAACTCTGTCTGAAGTGCTGGAACGGTATGCACCCGGCCTAGATTTCGGCCTTGGGCGTCCTCTCGGAAGGTTCGGGGCGTTGACTGGAGCGCGGGGATGGAACCAAGCCCCTGCACCCGCGGCAAAGCCCGCCTGAAACATTTGCTTCCAGAGAAGCGACCCGGCGGTCAGCCGGAAGGATTAGAAAAGCCGCTTTTGCAGCTTTGCATGCCTGCTCTCGTTGAGGCCGAGGTGGCGATAGGCCCTGGCCGTGGCGACCCTGCCCCGGGGTGTGCGCTTGATGAATCCTTCCTGGATGAGGAAGGGCTCATACACATCTTCCAGCGTCCCTTTTTCTTCGCTGACCGCGGCTGACAGGCTTTCGAGTCCGAGCGGTCCCCCTTCGAATTTCTCTATGATCGTCAGCAGGATGGTCCGGTCCATCTTGTCCAGGCCGCAATGGTCGACTTCGAGCAGGTCAAGTGCGCTGTCGGCCAGTTTTCCGGTGACGACTCCTCCACCCTCCACCTGAGCGAAATCACGAACCCTGCGCAGCAGGCGGTTGGCGATCCGGGGTGTGCCGCGGGAACGGCCCGCGATTTCGAGGGCACCCTCTTCCTCGATCGGTATCTGCAGGATGGCGGCCGAGCGCATGATGATCCGGTGCAGGTCCTCCGGCTTGTAGAAATCGAGCCTCAGAATGACGCCGAACCGGTCTCTCAGCGGCGGCGTCAGGAGACCCGCGCGGGTCGTGGCGCCTACCAGGGTGAATGGCGGCAGGGGGATCTTCATTGTCCGGGCGGAGGGGCCCTGTCCGATGATGAGATCGAGCTCATAATCCTCCATCGCGGGATAGAGTATTTCCTCCACCACGTGGTTCAGACGGTGGATTTCATCGATAAAGAGGACATCGTGCGGTTCGAGGCTGGTGAGGATGGCGGCGAGATCCCCGGCCTTTTCTACGACAGGGCCGGATGTGCTCCGGATGTTGACCCCGAGCTCGTTCGCGATGATGTGAGCGAGGGATGTTTTCCCCAGCCCGGGGCTGCCGTGGAACAGGACGTGGTCGAGCGCCTCGGCCCGGCCTTTGGCGGCTTCGATGAAGACGCGCAGGTTGCGCTTCATCTCGTCCTGACCGATGTATTCATCCAGGTTGCGCGGCCGCAGGCTGAGTTCAGCCGGACTTTCCTCCGGCTGGCGTTGAGGGTCGATGATTCTTTCGGTCATCGGTCTACACAGGTGATCCTGATGGATTTGTCGGAAATGGGGCGGACGAATCGTATCATAAGACATATGGCGGATCGAATTCGACCGTCGATGTTCGCATCTTTCAGTATAACATGAACTAAGCGAGGAGCCGCAGCGCCTCGCGGATGACGGTTTCGAGATTGGGTTTGGCTACGGCCGCCCCGGCCCTTTCGACGGCCTCCCTGGCGGCCTTCTGGGAATAACCGAGGTTCAGGAGCGCCGAGAGGGCATCGTCCAGGAACTGATTTTCCCCGGGTGTCGTGGCCGTTTCGGCGATGGTTGTTCCCAGGCCGTTGCGCGCTTTGAGGGCACGGTCCTTCAATTCCAGAGAGATTCGCTCGGAGGTTTTTTTGCCGATGCCGGGAATGGCCTGCAGACCGGGCGCGTTCCCTTCTGCGATGGCATCGAGCAGTTCGTGCGGGCCGATCCCTGACAGGATGTTGACCGCCAGCCTGGGGCCGATCCCGGATACCGTGGTTAGCATAAGGAAGAGTTCCTTTTCGATTTCGGTCTGGAACCCGAACAGCTGCAAGGTGTCGTCCCGCAGGCGCGTATGGATGTGCAGCGCAACGGCTTCCCCTTCCTCGGCCAGATGGTAAAGGGTCGAAAGCGGCACCAGAACCTCGTAGCCTACACCGCTCACGTCAATGGTGAGCGACTGCGTGTTCTTCTTGAGAAGGATACCGCGCAAAAAGGCGATCATTTCGCATACCCGCCGGCATGATGGGCAGCGGCCCGGAAAGATGCGGTGTTCAAATGACAAACGGCCGCTGCCAGGGCATCGGTCGCATCGAGGTGAAGATCACCGCGAATGCCGAGAATCATCTTCATCATGTACTGCACCTGTTCCTTCGTCCCCCGGCCGTAACCCACAACGGATTTTTTGATTTCGAGCGGAGTGTATTCAAAAATGCCTACACCGCAGTGTGCCGCCGCGATCAGAAGGGCTCCCCGAGCGTGCCCGAGCTTGAGGGCGCTCTTGACGTTCTTGGCGTAGAAGATATCTTCGATGGCCATCTCGCTCGGCTGGAATTCTTGAATGATAGCAACCAGGGATCGGAAGAGAAGATGCAGCTTCTCTTGAAAACAGGCCGCTTTTTCGGGGCGGATGATCCCGGCGTGCACGCAGGCCATTCTGTTCCCGCGTTTTTCGACCAGCCCGAACCCGGTGACCCTGGATCCGGGATCCACACCGAGCACGATCATCTAATCCATGGCCTCCAGGACATCGTCCGAGATGTCGAAGTTGGCGTAGACGTGGCTGACATCATCGTTGTCTTCGAGGCCCTGCATCAGATTCAGCATCTGCTGTGCCTTTTTTCCGTCCAGTTTGACGGTGCTCTTCGGAATCATGGTAATTTCCGCGAGTTCATATTCCACTTTGGCCTTGTCGATCGCTTCCTTGACGGCCTCGAAATCGCCGGGGTCCGATATGACCTCGAACTGGTCTTCTTCGTCGCGGACATCCTCCGCCCCGGCTTCGAGGGCGGTTTCGAGCAGGGCCTCTTCATTGGCCTTGCTCTTGTCGACGGCGATCAATCCCTTTTTCTCGAAGGTCCAGGCGACGCAGCCAGGTTCACCGAGGCTCCCACCGTTGCGCTCGAAAAGATGCTTGACCTCCGCTACGGTGCGGTTGCGGTTGTCGGTGAGGCATTCGACCAGGACGGCGACGCCCCCTGGGCCGTATCCCTCATAGGTGATTTCATCGTAGGAGACCCCTTCGATTTCGCCGGTACCCTTCTTGATCGCCCTTTCAATGTTCTCCTTGGGCATATTTTCCGCTTTGGCTGCGATGATGGCGGATCGCAGCCGTGGATTGCCGTCGGCGTCTCCGCCACCCATCCTGGCGGCGACGGTGATCTCCTTGATCAGCTTTGTAAAGATTTTGCCGCGCTTGGCGTCCGCTGCGCCTTTTTTGTGCTTGATGGAACTCCACTTCGAATGGCCTGACATAAATAGCCTCCCCCCACTGATTCAAGTGTTCGCTTCCGCCGGACAAGGGCCCTGTTGCCCTCTCTCGGGGTTAATCTACAACGTCTGCTTGTGCAGCCGTCCCGGTATGTCCCGTTTCGGTCTTGTGGCTGCGCTCACGCCGGTCCGAGCCATGCGCCCAGGTCCGGACGGCCTGGGATGCCTTGACCGGTGCCGCTGGACATATCCGTTATCACGTGAAACCCATGCCGATGAGATAGATTTCACGGCTTCGTTTTCTTGTCGCCTGGGGTCTGAACAGGCGCACCCGCTCGAAACGGTCGGCGACGGAGGCCTGAAAGTCCTTGATTTCTCCGCCCTCGAAAAGCTTGCAAACGAACCGCCCCGATCTTTCTAGCACAGCCTCCGCAATCTTCAAAGCCTGCTCTGAGAGGGCCAAAGACCGGCTTGTATCGGTTGCCGGAGCGCCTGTCGTCTGGGGTGCAAGGTCACTGAGGACGACGTCTCTCGGCCCGAGGTTTTGTTGCAGCGTCTGGATGTCGATGGAAAAAATATCGGCCTGGATGAACTGAAATTTGAGAGCGGATAGGCGTTCGGGTTTTTTCAGGTCAATCCCTGCCACATGGCCTTGCGGCCCGGCGGTCCTTAAGGCGTATTGCGACCAGGACCCCGGGTAGCAGCCAAGATCGAGGATCCGGTTCCCTTTTCTGATGATCTTGAACCTGCGGTCGATCTCCTGCAGTTTGTATACCGAACGCGCGAGCCAGTTCTCTTCCCGGGCGCGGCGCGCGTAATGGTCATCCCACGTGTTCTTCTGCATTTTTTCATATTTATCATAGCCCTATGCGCTTTGCAAAATAATTAGTGCCGATCCGTAAACGATTTTGCTCTTGAGAAAGAAGCTTCCCTTCCTGCGAGAGCCTTATATCATAAAAGATCTAACATATTGAAAATGCAAATAAAAATGACTTGCATCGACCCCTGTTCTATGCGATTCTTTAAATAGGAGAAAATTAGAACGGAAACCCTTTTGAGGAGGCTGTCATGGTGGACATAATCAGAGTGAATATGACGGATGGTTCCATTCAGCGGGACCCGTTGCCGAAAAGCTATGAAGGTTTGGGTGGTCGCGGTCTCACTTCGGCCTTTTTACTGAAAGAAGTGGAACCCACCTGTACTCCCATCGGACCGCTCAACAAACTGATTTTCGCCCCCGGGTTGCTGGGGGGAACGAACTGCGCCAACTCAGGCCGGATATCGGTCGGGGCGAAGAGCCCTCTGACGGGCACGATCAAGGAGGCCAATTCGGGCGGCCAGGCGGGGAGCTACCTCGCGCGGCTGGGGATTGCCGCCATCGTCGTGGAGGGTCAGCCGAAGGATGGCAGGCTTTTCAAACTCCATGTGACCAGGGACCGCTGCGAACTCCTGCCGGCTGATGAACTGAAGGGCCTGGGCAATTATGCCTCGGTCGAAAAGCTCAAAGGTACCTATGGCGATCGGGTGGGATATGTGAGCATCGGCCAGGCGGGCGAGTGGAAGCTGGGTGCCGCCTCGGTCGCCTTTAGCGACCGGGACGGCCGTCCGACGCGGCATGCCGGCCGCGGCGGCCTGGGGGCGGTGATGGGCTCCAAGGGACTGAAGGCGATTGTCATCGACCCGGCCGGAGGGGAAGCTGCCCCGCTTGCCGACAAGGATGCCTTCCGGGAGGCCTCCAAGCGTTTTCTGAATGCCCTCCAGACCCACCCGGTGACCAGCCAGGGGCTGACCAACTTCGGGACGGATATTCTGATCAATATCATCAACGAGGCCGGTGGGCTTCCCACGCGCAACTTCAGCACAGGGCGCTTCGAGGGGGCCGAAAAGGTCGGGGGCGAGACGTTGAACAGCGTCACGACCGCCCGGAAGGGCGATTGTTCCCATGGGTGCATGGCCGGCTGCGTCATCCGCTGCTCGGGGGTTTATCTCGATGAGAAGGGCGACTATGTGAGCAAGTGGCCGGAGTATGAAACCGTCTGGGCCTGGGGACCGAACTGCGGGATCGATGATCTCGACGCCATCGCGCGAATGGACCGCGGCTGCGATGACATCGGTCTGGACACCATCGAGACGGGGAACGCGGTGGCTGTGGCCATGGAGGCCGGGATCAAGTCCTTCGGGGACGTGGCAGGCGCAGAGGAGCTTCTGGCGGAGATCGGGAAGGGAACGCCCCTCGGCCGGATCCTTGGTTCGGGGGCGGGGGCCGTCGGCAAGGTCTTCGGGGTTCGCCGGGTGCCGGTCGTCAAGAATCAGGCCCTGCCGGCCTACGACCCGAGGGCGGTCAAAGGGGTTGGCGTCACCTACGCCACCTCGCCGATGGGCGCGGACCACACCGCCGGCTATGCGGTCGCCACCAACATCATGAAAGTGGGGGGCGACGTGGACCCGTTGTCCGTGGCGGGCCAGGTGGATCTTTCGAGGGGGCTGCAGATCGCGACAGCGGCCATCGACACGGCCGGCCTGTGCCTCTTTGTGGCCTTCCCGGTGATGGACATCCCGGACGCCATGGTGGCCGTGGCGGACATGATCAGTGCGAAATACGGCATCAAGATGACCGTGGATGATTTCAATGCGCTGGGAAGCCGCGTCCTCAAGATGGAAAGGGAGTTCAACACCCGGGCGGGTTTCACGGCGGCCGACGATCGTCTGCCGGAGTTTTTCAAGCTCGAGAAGCTCGCGCCCCACAACCACGTCTTCGATGTCCCCGATGAGGAATTGGACCGGGTTTTCAACTTTTGAGACGGATGGCCGCCGTGCGGATCTCCCGCCGCACCGGCGGATCCGGACCCTGAAGGAGGGGGCGCCTTAGAGAGGGCAGGGTGCAATGCCACCGTGCGAAACGGGAATGGGGGGGCCGTGCGGGGGGCGGCGTTTCGTCGCTCCTCTGCAGCAGCGTGCCGGCCGCGAGGATAACGATGCGTCAGAACGAAGAGCCGCCAACCTTTTCCAAGGTTGGCGGCTCCTTGCTGTCCACAGGCTCTGATTTTGGGGGTGTTGGAAGGACATCAAGCGTTTGCGCGGAGGCGACCTCGTTTCCAATCCGGAAATGAGGATTCTTGGCCAATATCCAGGAAGTCAAGCGTTTAGGCGGAAGCGACCCGGTGGTCGCCGCACAAGCAAGCGTGCAGATCGACGCCGAGATCAGCGGGCAGACCTCTTTCGGATGGAGGCTGCAGCAGGGGTTCCTCTGCGCCAAACGGGCGTTGTCCAGGCGGCCGTTGCCTAAAAGCGGTCGTCATGCGTGAATTCGCTGATCTCACGGCGTTTCGGCGCAGACGATTCCTTGGCGGCGTAGCCGAGGGGGATCAGGGCCACGAGTTCGCAACCCTCCGGAACGCCCAGAACCTCTGCAGCCTTGGCGTGGTCGAAGAGCCCCGTGATGACCGTTCCGAGGCCCTGATCACGGGCCGCCAGGCAAATGCTCTGCGTGACGATGCCCAGATCGAACATGAACCAGTCGCCGAACTTCGTGGTGACCTCGCCTTTATAATAGCCCGAACGCTGCAGCACACCGCAGACCGCCAGGACGACGGGCGCCTCCAGCAAGGCCTTGCTGGCGGGGTTGGTTGCAGGGAAGGCCGCCTGAAGCCTTTCCTTCTGCATCCGGTCTTTTACGACGACGATCTCCCAGCACTGGGTGTTGGCCCACGACGGAGACCATTGGACCGCTTCGAGGACGGCCTTGAGCGCGTCGTCGGACACAGGCCTGTTTTCGTAACGGCGAATGCTGCGTCTCTCCTTCAAGACCTTCATGAGATCCGACATGTTGCCTACTCCTTTACCCTTGCTCCCGGGGGTCGTTCAGGTCACAGACATTGATCTCGAGCATCTTCAGCGATGCCAGCATGCGGGCGGTGTTGCGTTTGACGGCAGGAAAGGTGTCCGCCATCCCATGGAGGCCTTCGGCTGTTTTTCGCATGCTGGAGATCATCTCGGCCATTTTTTTGAATTGCGCTTCATCCACCATCGCCGATCTTCTCCTTCTTTGTCAATGATCCTTTCGCAGGTCCTTGAACCGTTTGGCCTTGACCTCGTAGCGGGGCAGTTGGCCGTAATCGTTGAATTCAAGGTCGTAGCGCAGGTTCGTCTTCAGGCGTAACTGATCGACCAGAGCGGCCTCGACGGCCTTCCGGTTCCCGCGGGCCTCCGGGAGCAATTCGACCTTGAGGGAGATCCGGTCCGAATCTCCGACCTTGTCGACGATGACCTCGTATTCGTCCCCGAGCCCCTCGATGCTCCGCACCACCTCCTCGATGGCGGAGGGGGCGAGCAGCACGCCTTTGACCTTGGTGATGTCATCGGCGCGGCCGACCACCCCGCCCTTGATGAGGCGGAAGGTCCGGCCGCAGCGGCAGGGCTCCGAATCCCATTCGATCACATCTTTGGAATCGAAACGGACGCAGGGCTGTGCCTGGCGGTCGAAGGCGGTGATGACCATCTTGCCCCGCCGGCCGGGTTCCTCGATGATCTCCCCCGTCTCGATGTCTTCGATCTCCACCAGGAACATCCCCTCGTTGACGTGCATCCCGAAGGGCTGCTCCGCGCACTCGAAGGACCAGGCCCCGATCTCTGTCGCGCCGGCGTGATCGAACACCTTGGCGCCCCAGGCATCCTGCATGCGTTTCTTGGTGGAAGGGATTCCGGCGCCGGGTTCTCCGGCGCAGGTGATCCTGCGGATCGACAACGCGGCGGGGTCGATTCCCATCTTGCGCGCGGTGTCCGCCATCCCGAGCACATAGGTCGGCGTGGCCATCATGGCCGTGGCCCTCAGTTCCTGCATCTTGAGGATGCGCGCTTTGGTGTCGAGAACCCCGCCAGGAACGACCTCGCAGCCGATCTTTTCGGCGGCGTAATGCCCTGCCCAGAAGGCGACGAAGATATTGTACCCGAAGGGCAGGAAGACCCGGTCCGACGGGCGGTATCCCTGGGCCCAGAGGATGCAGGCCCAGCACTCGGCCCACCATTCCCAGTCCTGCCACGTATCCGGCTGGTACACCGGCTGACCGGTCGTGCCGCTCGTCTGGCGGAACTCGGTCACCTCCTCCAGCGGCACGCAGAGGGCATCCCCGTAAGGGAACGGATCTTTCCGCTGGATGTCGCGCATCATGGATTTTTCCACCTTCGGCACGGCACGGATGTCCTCGAACGTGCGGATATCCTCAGGGCGGACACCCGCCTGATCGTAGAGCGCGCGGTGAAACCGTGAATGGTCATAGGTCCAGGCAAAGATCCGCTTGAACTTTTTCAGTTGAAGCGCCCTGAGTTTTTGCCTTGGCAGGGTCTCGATCACTGGATTCCAATAGATTGGATGGTCGACCATGATGCAACCTCTCGGTTCAGGCAGGCGGCGAAAAAAACGGTTTCAGACGGGCAGCCTTGGTCAGGCTTTCGGCATGCATGCGTGTAGAGAAAAGCCCCGTGCATGCAGGGCTTTTTAGCATGACGGCGGTGGCCAGAGCAAGTATGGGAATCCCCTCGATGAAACCGGCCACCGGTCTTTCAGGAAGCGGAGGGACGTGAATAAGTCCCGACCGCCTCTCAGTCCTGCTTTTTCTGGGCCCTTGACCTGCTTTGGATGGCGGTCCGGAGCGTATCCAAAAACTCCCTGTCGGCCATTTCCCATGCCGCTCCGAACCGCATCTGGAAATACGATCGGGGAAGCCTTTTCTGCCATGCGACCAGGGGGCTCTCGCCCTTGGCACGAGCGATGAGGATGTCGTTCAGAAAATCCTCGATCCGCGATATCTCTTCCTTCGGAACATAAGCCGCCGCCCCTTCCTTGACGGATTTGATGACGTTGTCCGGCGTAAAGGCATGGGCCGTCAACATGAGGGCCGGTATGTCGTGCTGATTGGCGATCTCGAGTAGGTCATACCCCCTGACGCCCATGATATCCAGGACGGCTACATCGAAACGACGCGATTCGAGCAGTTTTTTGGCTTCCTCGAACGTAGAGGCCGTAACGACCTGGCACATGCTCAAGTGTTCTGTCAGCACATCGAGGATATCCTGCTCGTCATCCACCACCAGGATTCTTTTCCCCTTCAACAGACTGCTTTCGGTCATTGTAAATTCTCCTTAGTCCAGCTTCAGCTTGATGGGCGTGGTCGCTTTTTCGAACAACAATTCAAAACCGGTTTTTTTGCCCAGAACGGATTCCTTCTTCTTTTTACCCCAGGCGCTTTCAGGACGGGCCTGTACGAGATAGATCGATTCAGGGAACGGCAGGCTTCCGGAGACGGCAAACTCGATATCCTGCGGGACGCCGAAGTGGGCCTCCACCTTCTTGGCGAGGCGCGCCAGTTCGATGATCTCCCGGTCTTCCAGGCAGGGGAGCTTCTTTTGGTCGGCAGGCAATTCCTTGTATTCCATTTTGCGGGTCTCGGGGTTGTAGGCGAATTCGCTCCCCTTATCGGAAATGACCCTTTCGTCGATTTCCAGGGTGATCTTGTCGACCAGATAGCGGTCCGGGTTGACGTTGCCCGAGACCACGGCCTCGCCGAAGCCGAAACCGGCCTCCATGGACACCTTCGACTCGTCGCCATTGATGGGGTTGAGCGAGAACATGACGCCGGCCGCCTTTGCGTCGACCATCGTGAGAACCGCCACCCCGATCGGATCGTATTCGAGTTTGAGGCCCAAGCGTGCGCGGGCGATAATGGAACGGGTGTTGAACGTGCTCGCCCAGACGCTCCGGACGTATTTGACAACATCATCCGCGCCGCTCACGTTCAGGTAGGTTTCATACTGTCCCGGATGGCTGACGGGACCCGCCGAGCGTGTCGCGACAAACAGATCTTCCTTGCCGGTCTGCCGGCAGAGTTCGGCATAGTATTCGCGGATGGTCTTTTCCATGTCGGGCGGCAAGGCAATCGATTCAACCGTGCTGCGGACCTCTTTGGAAAGGATGTCGAATTTTTCCGTGTCGGCCACACTTTCAGCGTCGGCCTTGAAATGTGAAAGGATTTTCAACACACGTTCGGTGGCTTCAGTCTCTTTCATGAACCGGTCGTAGGCGACAACGCTCAGCGCGAATCCAGGCGGGACGTGGAACCCGGCCTGTGTCAGTTCCCCGAGATTCGCACACTTCTTCCCCACAATATCGTTATGGTCTTTTGACAGTTCGCTCAGCCAGTAAATCCATTGGTCCGGCATCTTCTTCATCCTCCTCTATGTTGCTGCCATGCAGCGCCTTCGCGCAAGGGGCGCCGGGGTATCCTTTCCTCGCCCCCGGCGCGAAGGGGTAAAAAATATTAAACCCGTTTGACGATGGTCACTTTGCCGGTGCTTCCATCCACGCGGATGATGTCCCCGGTCTTGATGACCTGAGTTGCGACCCCGGTTCCCGTTACGGAGGGCAGGCCGTATTCCCGCGACACGATGGCCGCGTGGGATGTGAGACCACCGATATCCGTCACAGCCGCCTTGATCTTGGTAAAAACGGGCGCCCACGAGGGATTGGTCGTCGGCGCGACCATAATCTCTCCGGGCTCCAGCTTGGCAACGTCGGCCAGCATTTTGAGCACGCGGGCGGGTCCTTCGGCCACGCCGGCGGACGAGGGGAACCCGGTGATTTCATCCAGATCTCCGACTTCCATACCCGCACCCTTCAGCCATTCCTGCACCAGGTCGGTCGTGACGCCCCAGAGCATGAGGGTGAACGGTTCCGCGATCTGTTCGGGCGGCACCCCGATGGCGGGCGTGGGATTCCACTTCGCTGCAGCTTCAAGGATCTTCTTCCGCTTTTCGGCCTTTGCCTGCCAGAAGGGGCCCCTGGTGGGTACGCCCTCGCCCAGGGCCCAGGCAGTGGCCAGATCCTCCAGGAGCATGGGGACCTCGAACCGGTTGAAGAGGTAAATGTCCTCAGGTTCGCCCAGGACGCCGTGCTTGGTGAGGATCTTCCCGAACTGATCGATCCGCTCGAACCAGATCGTGTGCAGCCAGTGTTCGACCCAGAAAAGGTGATCCTCTGCATAGCGGTAAATGGAGCGGACGACCCTGTGCGCATCCTCGAAGGTCTTGCGGTCGTCTTCGGAGCGGATGAGGGCCTTGTATTCGGCGACAATCCGCTCTCTTTCCTCGGAAATGCTCTCGAGTTTCCGCTCGATCGTCTCGCCTTTCTCGAGGCGTTCGACGTAGCTCTGCATGTAACTGAAAGGGAGGTCCATCGTGTTGATCCAACTGCCTTCGTAGTGGAACCAGCCGCTGCCGTTCGAGACGTAGAACCACGGGTTCTTGATCTTGTCCATCTCCTCGATCCAGGCCTTTCCTTCGGGCGTGGTCCTGAGGATGTTCATCTTCTCTTCGGCGGTGCCCTTCTGCTTCAAGACCTCGGCGACGGAGCGGTGGCTCATGGCCAGCCGGCTCAAGCGGCAGAGTTCTTCCTCGGGCCGGAACATGGAGACGTCCGCCCCGGCGACCATCTTGCCGATCGTGCCTTCCTTGATCCCCGGGAAGAGCTTCCGGGAGGTGTCCACGAACATCAGGTAGGCCAGGTAGGCCAGGTTGAGATACTGGAAGTGATACTGCCAGGCCCGGATGATGAGATTGACGATGTCGTTGAAGTTTTCCATGAGGACGTTGGCTTCGGTAAACCCCTTGGGGGTGGGAATGACGTCCTCATCGGGCACGAACTCATATAGCTCTTTCGGGATGTGTATGGCCTCCATGTCGTGGCCGAGCTTGTGGAATTTCACGAGCCATTCTTCCCACTGCCGGGCGTAGTTATCGAAGGTATAAGGGACCCGCTTCCCGAAGAGTTCGGCCTTCTTCTGGATGACGTCCCCCGGGGGCGATTCGACGGCGCTGATGTACATATAGCACCCCAGGATCCGTTGGGCGACGCCCTGGGCCGGGGGGATGCAGAAGACCCTGGTGTTGTACTGGGACAGAGCGATCTGCCAGGCTTCCTGGAAGATGTCGTCCAGCGGGTAGAGCGGATCGGCGGCGTGGATCTTGTCGTGGTACCAGAAATGCCGCTTTTCCCAGGCCTCCCGGTCCTTGCTGAAAAGACGCTGGGGCGCGTACATTTCTTCCCATCCCTCCATCTCGGGTGGCAATTCGATTTCATCTGCAAATGGAAATTGGATCGGTGCTGCCATGATGTTCCCCCCTCTTTTTGGTTGAATGCCCGGTGTTCCCTCGACCCGCCGCCCGCGTTTTCCGCGGGAGCGGGTCAGCCCCTGATTACTTCCCCTTGGCCTTCTGAATGGCCATGAAGACCCTTTCCGGCGTGAGCGGAAGCTCATCGATCCGAACGCCGATCGCGTCGTGTACCGCGTTCAGGATGGCCGGGATCGTGGGCATGATGGCCCCTTCCCCAACCTCCTTGGCCCCGAACGGACCGTTCGGCTCTCCGGTTTCCACCACGATGGTGTTGACGTTGGGCATGTCCAGGGCCGTGGCGATCTTGTACTCGCCAAGGTTGCCGTTGAGCACCCGCCCCTTGGCGTCGATCTTCACCTCTTCATAGAGGGCCTCACCGAGCCCCATGGAGAGCGATCCCTGCATCTGTCCCTCGACGGAGGTCACGTTGATCGCCAGACCGCAGTCGTGGGCGTCCGTCATCTGGTCTACCTTGACGCGTCCGGTTTCGAGGTCGACCGTCACCTCCACAACCTGGGCGGAGCAGCCATAGGCCGGCGAGGTCCCGACGGCCGCCCCTTTGAATTTGCCGCCCAGTGCCGGCGGCTTGTACTTCCCGGTTCCGACGATGCTGCCTCTGGCGAGGTAGGCCATGCGGGCGGCCTCCCTGAAGGTGAGTTTGTCTCCGGTGGGCGGATCGGTCCAGCCCCGATGCTCTTTGATGTAAGCCGTGCGCAGGCCGCTGAAATCCACGTCTTTTTTAAAGTGGATCAGGCCGTCTTTGATGTCCATCTCGTCCATCGGGACGCCGAGGATCTCGGAGACGACCTCCAATACCTGTCGTTTGACGTCCTCGGCCGCCTCTTTGGCCGCGTGCCCGCTCATCAAGGTCTGGCGGCTCGAATAGGCGCCGAGATCCACGCCGTAGTCCGTGCTGCCCGAGGAGACCTTGATGTCCTCCAGCCTCACCCCCAGGGCCTCGGCCGCGATCATGCCCATCGTCGTATCGGAGCCCTGCCCGATTTCGGCGGAGGCCGTCAGGAGATCGGCTGTGCCGCCGTCTTCCCGCAGCTTCAGAACGGCTGTCGAATGGTAGGTGTCCGAACGGTAGATCGGATACCCGGCGCCCGAAACGAAGAATCCGCAGGCGATCCCGATTCCCTTGCCGGGGGGGAGCTTGCCCTTCTTGGCGTTCCAGTCCGAGCCGTTCTTCACGGCCTCGATGCATTCCTTCATGCCGAGGCTGCTCATGTTCAGGTCGTTGCAGGTGGTGTCTCCGCGCTCCATCATGTTTTTCAGGCGGAAATCGACCGGATCGATGCCCAGTTCCTGGGCGATGGCATCCAGTTGCTGCTCCCAGGCCGCCCGCGCCGCCACGCCGCCGTGCCCGCGCTGGGCCCCGCAGGTGGGCTTGTTCGTGTAGATCCGATAGCCGTCGTACTTCATGTTGGGCAGCCTGTAGGGGCCGCCGAGGAGGGATCCGGCGTAGTAGACCGTGGCGATCCCGAAACTCGTGTAAGCGCCCCCTTCCAGGTAGCACTTGTTGGTCAGCGCCATCAGGGTCCCGTCCTTTTTGACTCCGGTGGTCAATTCGTGGAAGAACTGGTGCCGCGCGCGGGAGTGTAGAAAGACCTGTTCCCGGGAATAGTTCATCTTGACCGGCTTGCCCGTCTTCATGGACATGAGGGAGGCCGCCATCTCGAGCGGGATGGCCTCGGCCTTGGGCCCGAAGCCGCCGCCCACGTAGGGTTTGATCACGCGCACCTTTCCGATGGGGAGACGGAGCACCATGGCCGCGGTGCGCTGCACGTAATGCGGTGTCTGGGTGGAGGTGTTAAGGGTGAGCTCTCCCGTCAAGGGATCGAAGGCCGCCAGACAGCCGTGCGGCTCGAGGAAGGCGGCGTCCTGACGCTTGTTGACGAAGGTGTCCGTGCGGATGAGGTCACACTGCTTGAAGGCCTCTTCGACGTTCCCGAACTCCTGGTGTACCTCGGCGCAGATGTTGCCCGGATAGTCCGAGTGGATCAGCGGGGCCCCTTCGGCCATGGCGTCTTCGATCGTCATGAGGGGCGAAAGTTCCTCGTAATCCACCTGGATCAGCGAGACGGCCTCCATCGCCGTTTCAAGATCGACGGCGGCCACTGCCGCGATCTCGTCGCCGATGTAACGCACCTTGTCGTGGCAGAAGAGGGTTTCATCGTAGCGGGCAGGGCTCACGCCGTACTTGACGAGGCCGGCTTCGGCGGCCGTAACGACGCACTTGACCCCCGGAAGCTTCAAGGCCTTGGAGGTGTCGATGTTCAGGATCTTGGCGTGGGCGATCGGGCTTTGAAGCAGGGCACCGTAAAGCATGCCCGGCATCTTCAGATCGTCGACATATTGCGCGCGTCCCGTGGCCTTGGCCGGTGCGTCCAGCCTTGGCGCCCTGCGGTTGATGACGCTGTGTTGGCTCATGGTCTTTCACTCCTCTCGATAGCTTGGATCGGGTTTTGATGTCTGCGTTGTTTTCAGGTCTCAGGCTCGGTTGGTCCAGGGAATCAGCAGACCGGAGGCCTCTTTGCAGGGGCGCCGGCCGGAGCGGACCCGGAAATGTTCACCCGGCCTGATCAACGGGCGCGGCCGACGTCGAGGATGGCCTCGACGATCTTCTGATAGCCTGTGCAGCGACAAAGGTTTCCGGAAAGCGCGCGTCTGACCTCAGCCTCGTTGGGATGCGGATTTTTTTCGAGCAGGCTCTTGGCCGAAAGGATCATCCCTGGCGTGCAGAAGCCGCACTGGATCGAACCGTGGTCGATGAAAGCCTGCTGCAACGGGTGCAGACCTTTGCCCGTTTCCACGCCTTCGATGGTGGTGATGCTTTTCCCGTCGGCCTGCACGGCCAGGACGAGGCAGGAGTTGACGGCTTTTCCATCCATGATGACCGTACAGGCCCCGCAGTCCCCCAGATCACAGCCTTTTTTGGTGCCGGTCAGGCCCAGTTCGTATCGCAGAAGGTCCGTGAGGGTGAGGTTTGGTGCCACGGCCACTTCCATTTCTTCACCGTTGATGGTCAGTCGGATCAATTTTTTCATCGTCTCATTCTCCTCTAGCTTCTGGCCCGGGCGTCCTTGAGGGCCGCATCGAGGGCGCGTTTCGTCAGGACCCCCACCATGGCCCGCCGGTATGCGGCGGATCCGCGGAAGTCGTCGATCGGGCGGCTGTCGCCCGAGGCTGCATTCGCTGCTTTCTCGAACAGTGCGTCGGAGGGCTTTTCGCCGATCAGCGCATTTTCGGCCGACGGCGCCCGGATGGGCGTGGGGGCGACCGAACCGAGGACCACCCGTGCGGCCTTGATCGGTCCGTCCGGACCATCGAGAGCGATGAAGGCCGCCACGTTGACGAGGGAGATCTCGAGCGCCTCACGAACCCCGAGCTTCTGGTACCCGGCTCCCGAGTTCGGGAGCGGTGCCGGCAGGAGAAAAGCGGTCAGAAGTTCATCCTGGGCCAGGATCGTGGCGCCCGGGCCGGTAAAGAGCGATTCCACCGGGACGGTGCGCTCGCCGCCTGTTTTCTGGAGCACGGCCTCTGCACCATAGGCGATAAGGGACGGGGGAAGGTCGGCCGCCGGACGGGCCGAAACCACATTGCCGGCGATGGTCGCGAGGTTTCTGACCAGCGGGGAACCGAGCCAGCCCGCGCCGGAGGCGAGGGCGGCAAAGGTCTTCTTCACCAGCGCGTTTTCGGCCAGATCCGCCACGTTTTCACGGGCGCCGATGCGCACCTGCCCATTTTTCTTGTCCACCCCTTTCAGGTCTGCGATTTTTCCGACGGAGATCACATTCGCCGTGGTGAAGACCTTTTTTTTGAGGTTGACCAAAAGGTCCGTTCCGCCTGCCAGAACTTTTCCGTCCCCTTTGAACTGTGACAGCAGTTCGCAGACATTCGCCACGCTCCCGGGCTCATGGTAATCGAATCTAGGTAAAAGCATCTTCATCTCTCCTTTGTTGTCCCTGGGCTCAAACCCGTGCGCCTATCGGGGCTTCGCGGACGTTTCCTCGCCCCAGCGCTGGAACAGGTTGTGCTCGATTCCGAGGTAATCAAAGATTTTTCCAATGGTCTGATCGAGGATGTCCTCGATGGTTTTGGGTTGGTGGTAGAACGACGGCACGGGAGGCAGAAGATGGGCGCCCATGTCGGCGGCGGTCATCATGAGCCTGAGGTGCCCCTTATGTAAAGGTGTTTCGCGGACGACCAGCACCAGTTTGCGCTTCTCCTTCAGCGTGACGTCGGCGGCGCGGACGAGAAGATTTTCGGTGTAGGAATTGGCGATTCCCGAGAGGCTCTTGATCGTGCAGGGTGCGACGACCATTCCCGAGGTGAGGAAGGATCCGCTGGCGAGGGCCGCACCGACGTCGCGGTGATCATAGCAGTATGCGGCCATGGCTTCAATATCCTTTGCGGTATACCTGGTTTCGATCTCGATATTTTTTTTGCCTGATGGCGAGATGATGAGGTGGGTTTCGACATCGGTTTTACTGAGGTGTTCCATTAGACGTACGCCATAGATGACGCCGCTGGCGCCCGAAATGGCTACGACGATTCGTTGATTCATGGCAACCCCTTGCTATTCCCCCTGCATGGCCGAGGGTAGGTGTTTCAAACGGGAGAAATTCCGCAGGCCATGCTATACGCCCCGGCCCGCCGGTGGCAGGGAACTCCGGCTGCCGGGGATATGGTGTAGCATGGGCGGAACATCTCTGCTTGGTTCTTTTTCGATCAGGGTGTTTCTCCTCCCTGATGCCTTGTGCATTGAAATCGCTGCAAGCCCCCTATTAAAAAATTTGGAGGGATGCTTTGACGACCGCCGCTGCAAAGGCTGGATCCTCCATGTTGGCGTCCACTTCGAGGATTTCGATGTCAGGTTTGAGGCCTTTGCGCAACTCCCCCGCAAAGACGAGGTCCTCTTCGGGGTTGTGGGTGGCATTTCCCGGATAATCGACGGAAGACCATCCTTTGAGGGGGATGAGGACCTTTACGGGACCTTTGGAGCGGTTGAGTTTTTCCCGGAACGACCCTGCCACTTCGCGCAGTTCGTCGGCCGAGAGGCGGATCCAGGTTCGGAACCGGTCGAGATCGTATTTCGGCCGCTGCGCATAATCCGGCTTGTACTTGGATTTGGCCGGCGTCATGTGATTGACGCTGCAGGTCGAGATGATCTGCGGTAGCCCGGCCTCACCGGCGGACTCGAGACGCCTCGGCCCCGCGTCCCGCATGAAGCCGAACAGGTGTTCGCCGACGCCGCCGGGTGCCAGATCGACGACCCCGCTAAACAGTCCGTCGGCGATCATGTCTTCCATCGCACGGTCGCAGACCCCGGCCGCAGAAAACCCGATGACCTGGTATCCCTCCTGGGTCAAAGCTTCGCGGACGGAACTGGCGCATTTCTCACAAGGCCCGAGCATGGTGAGGGCGATGGCCTTGCCTGCAGTGGAGCGGGGGGAGATGATGTCATCCTGCACCTGGCCCGCCATGGCGGCCGCCGCCCGATCCAGGACGTTTTTCAAGAGGTCCGAGAGCCCCGATATCTCGATGACCGAGTGAAAAAGGGCGATGTCTCCTGTACCGATGTACCGGGTGGAAAGGCCCGGCAGGGCGGCGGTGGAGGAGATCATCAGCTTGGGTACGCCGAAGGGCAGCGCCCGCATGACATCCGTCGCCATTAGGGACCCGGTGGAGCCCCCGAGCCCGACGACGCCGCTGAGTTGGCCTTCCTTCTGCAGATCCTGGGCGATCCTTGCGCCACCCCGGATCATGGTGTTGGTGATTTTAGAGCGTTCACGGGATTCGCGAACCTCCTGCAAGCTGCTCTCGCCGGCCTCGGCCACGCGGCCGGGGCCGATGTCGGCGGGGGAAGCCTCGTCGCCGCGCATCGAGATATCCATCAAGAGGGGCTCGAGGCCCCTGGCCTCGAGCCGTTCCTTCAGATACAGGGTCTCCTGCCCTTTAGTATCCAGGGTGGATATCACCAGGACTTTCTTGCCCATGATCTAAATCTCCCCTGCTGCGATCCGCTTTTCGATATCGACCTTCAGCTCCTTTTTGTTGATCTTGCCGGAGTCGCCGACCGTGGGGAACGCGTCCATGAGGACCATCTTTTCCGGCAATTTGAACATCGCCAGTTTCTTCGACTTCAGGAAGTCGACCATCTCCTGGAAGGTCAGGGTCTGACCGGCCTTGGGGATGACGCAGACGCAGCACCTTTCCCCCATCTCGCGGTCGGGGTAGCCCACGATAGCGACTGAGGCCACCTTCGGATGTTCGTTGAGCAGTCCCTCGACCTCGGCGGGGTAGATGTTCTGGCCGCCGCGGATGATCATGTCTTTGGCGCGTCCGAGGATCCAGAGGCAGCCCTGGTCGAACTTGACGATGTCGCCAGTGGTGGTCCAGCCGTTTTCGTCGAAAACCGTAGCCGTGAGCTTCTCGTCGCGGTAATAGCCCGCCGGGGCGTGGGGGCCGCGGAACCAGAGCACGCCGGGTTCGCCTTCCGGGACCTCTTTCTTCGCCTCTTCATCCATCAGGCGCACTTCGTTGCCGGGCAGCATGCGGCCGACCGTACGGCGGCGGAGCTCCTTCGAGTCTTCCACGCGGCAGCCCGAGACCGAACCCATATCCTGGGTCCCCAGGTCGCTCGTAATGGCAGCCCCAAAGGCATTCTCGGCCTCCTCGGCCACCTGCGGCGAGAGGTAGCCGCCGGCCGAGCGGATGAAGCGAAGGGAACTCAGGTCATATTTCTTGGTATCGACCTCGAGCATTCGCACGAGGTGGGTCGGCACTACGCCGATGGCCGTCGCCTTCTCTTTCTCGATCAGGGCCAGGGCGTCTTCCGGAGAAAACTCCTCGAGCATGACGGTCTTCGCGCCGGCGAGCGGGGCCGCGAAATAGGTCAGGGTTCCGGCCGCGCCGCCGGCGTGGGGCGCGATGGCCATGGTGATGTCGTCCTTGTTCAGCCCCCAGATGTCGACGCGGGCCTTCGAGGTGCAGACCCTGGGCGCGATGGGCCATTCGACCAGTTTGGGAAGTCCGGTGGTGCCGGTGGTGCTGGTGAGGAGCCCTACGTTCCAGATGGGATCCAGGCGTCTTTCTTTAAAAACGGCTTCATCGCCCGGTTTCGGGCTGCGGCCTTCGGCCAGTTTGGTAATGGAGTAGGTGCCTGCCGGGGCGTCGGCGGGGACCGTGTCATCGAAGAGGAAAAAATTCTTGAGATAGGGGAAGCGCGCCTGAAGGCCCTTGTACATCGCGAGATAGTCGAACTTGCGATAGACCGTCGGGATGACGACGGCAGCGGCCTCGGTCCGTTCGACCATGTACTCCAATTCCTTCTCCCTCAGGTAGGGATAGACGGTCAGGGAGATCAGGCCGGCCCTCTCGCTCGCAACGCGAGCCAGAAATCCGTAAACGCTGTTGGGGGACTGGATGATGATGCGGGAGAACTTGGGGATGCCCATCTCCACCCACGACATCGCGATCGAGTCGACCAGCTTTTTGGCCTCGGCCCAGGTGACGCGATACTTCGAGTCCACCAGCGCTTCACGATCACCCAGTTCACGGGCGTTGCGATCATAAAAATCATAAAAGGTCTCCTGCGTCCAGTAGCCCTTCTTCAGGAATTCATCGACCATCTTCTGCTGATAACGGATCGGTTTCATCTTTGCTTCCCTCTCGAAATGGATGAATGTTCGTCTGCCTTGATGGGGCTGTTTTTTTCCGGCTGCCGGTTGAAGACCGGCCTTGAACGGACCCGGACCTGAAACGGTTTTCGGCGCACCCCCGGCCTGAGCGGCCGGGAGTGCGCCTCCCGGGGGAGGGTTTCCGGTTAGAGGGTTAGAAACCCAGTTCAGACCAGCGAGCTTCGACCCTCTTGACCATTTCGGGGTCGAGCTTGATCGGGATGGGCTTCTCTTTCCAGTCGTAGGGGATGGTGGCGTCCAGCAGGAGGCGGCCCGTGATATCCCTGGCGTCGATGGGCAGCGAGGGATCGAGCGGAGTCGAGCGGCCGCGCTTGATGACCTGGCAGCGGTTCGGCTGGAAGCGGAAGCTCAGGGCGTACAGGACCCGTGGAATGTCCCAGGGCTCGATGTCTTCGTCGACCACGATCACGGTCTTGAGGCCGTAGGCGCCCATTTCCGTCGAGATGGCTGCGGTGAGCACCTGGTCGGCGTGGCCAGGGTACATCTGCTTCATGGAGATGATGGCGAGGAAGCGGCCCGAGCCTTCCGGCGGGCAGTACACCGAACGGATGCCGGGGATCTTCATGCCGACGAGCTGCTGCCACAGGGTCGCGCCGTAGGAAACGGCCATGGTCATGTGGGTGTCGGTGACCGCGCGGCCGACCGTGGTGCCCCAGAGGATCGGGTTGTTGCGGTAGGTCACGCACTTGACATCGATGAAGTTCCTGGGATCGGTTCCGACGCCGGAATAGTAGCCGGTGTATTCACCGAACGGGCCTTCCTGCATGAAGGCCTCGGGATCGACCTCTCCTTCGACGACGATTTCAGCGTGCGCCGGGATCGGGAGATCCACAGTTTCACCCTGGACCACCTCGACCGGTTCGTTGCGAATGGCACCGGCGACATCGTACTCCGACACGAAAGCGGATATCCGGGCGGCGCCAAGGATGAAGAGCAGGGGGTCACAGCCGATGATCGAGGCGACCGGCATCTTTTTGCCCATGGCCTGGTATTTCTTGAGCATGATGTCGGCGTGCTTGCCTTTGATGAACTGGGTGCCCATTTTATCCTTCCCGAGGAGTTGGGAGCGGTAGGTGCCAAGGTTCACCCAGCCGGTCTCGGGGTCCTTCGAGATGATGAAGTGGGCGGTGCCGAGATAGCGGCCGCCGTCGAGGGGGTACCATTGGGGCGTCGGGAATTTGTAGAGGTCGACTTCGTCGCCCATCATGATATTCTCTTTGCAGGGCGCGGCAGACTTGTCCACTACCTTCGGGGGGATCAGCTTGTCGCCGATTTTAACCCATTCTTCCATAATTTGCGTTAGGGAAGATGACGGGTCCATCCCCATGATGAGGGAGAGTCGCTCTGTGGTCGTGCAGACGCTCGTAATGACGGGTGTGGTGTAATCCTTCACGTTCTCGAACAGCAGCGCCGGACCTTGCTGTTCTTCGTTGAGCTTGGCGATGTGCGACAGCTCCAGGTTCCAATCGACCTCCGCCTTGATCCGCTTCAGCGCGTTGTGCTCTTCGGCCACCTTGACAAAATCTCTCATGCTTTTCATTCTAAATTCTCCTTCATTAGGTTAAAATTAGTAAAAAGGGACAATATGGTTACGCTATTGCTACGCAATGCTGAACGTAATTTTCAACCAGGAAATATAAGGGATTGGTGTCTCCCCTGACGTGATGCGCCGAAAACGAACGGGTTCAGTTCAGGGGGAGAATGAATGTCTGCGTATCCGACTGTAATACCCGCGAACGTCGATCGAACCGCCCTGTCAGGTGCGGATTGTCTCTGCCGCTTCAAAGCCGGCGGCACTGCCGGCCGCACCGGCGATGCGGCCGCTTTCCTTCGGGCCCGGCCCACACGGTGGTAAGGGAAGCACCCTTCTCGTTAGATTTTCTAACCGTGAGCCTTGAGAAAACCGTCGGTGTCATATATCGCGCCGTATCGGGAATGGTTCAAATTCAATTAGAAATTGGAGGAATGTTGTACGCATCTGTCTTGAATCTCTATGTCTGCTACATCCGTTCCGGGAGTGTATCACTGGAAACGCGCCCGTAGATCGAATGATTTCGTGCTATCGTTACCCCTTTAATCGCCTTTTCAAAGAAAACTGTCAAATGCATTTTTTTTATGGTATTCATAAACGTTGTTTATGAATGCGATTCATGCATAACCAGCTCTTAGGGATCGGATCACCGTGATGCGGCGGAAGAGAGGCTGCGCCCATGTTTCCTGTTTTCCCCTTGGAGGGGCCAGGATCCCTTCTGATGGGGCTGTGCGTGAATGGGGTCCTTTCGCTTGAAGTGGCGGGGCAGCAGCCTCGTTTCGGGAATTGAGGCGCAGGATGCCAGGAGGTCGGTTTCTATGATTAATTTCAATCATTTCAGGATATTTTACTATGCTGCCAAGGCGGAAAGTTTCACCGAAGCGGCGGAGAAGCTCTTCATTACCCAACCGGCCGTGACGGCGCAAATACGCGCCTTCGAAGAAGCCTGCAACCTCAAATTGTTCAAAAAAAAAGGGCGCCACGTCAATCTTACAGACGAAGGGAAGGCCCTTTTTCACTATGCCCGCAAGGTTTTCGAATTCGAGCATGAAATTGAGGTTGCGATCGACAAAATGCACCAGCTCAAGCGGGGGGTCCTGCGGATAGGGACCACCAAGACCTATGCGCGTTACTTCATGCCTTACCTTCTCAGCGCCTTTTTGAAGGATTACCCAGACATAAAGGTCTTTTTGAACGAGGGCAGTTCGGCCGAAATGACCCGCGGACTGCTCGATCTGACTATCGAGATCGCGGTAATCGCCAAAGCCGAGGAGAACCCAGCGGTTGTCTTCAGGCCCTTCAGCCAGGAGGAACTGCTGCCTATTCTTCCACCCGGTCACAGGCTGGCGGGGCGGGACTCGGTGCATTTCACGGAATTGGCCGGGGATCCGATCATTTTGAAGGATACCGGGTCAGGGACGAGGAGGCGCGTGGCGGATCTCTTCGCGAGGTACGGACGTGTCCCGAATATCCTGATGGAAACGAACAATGTCGAGTTCATCAAAGAGCTGGTTGGGAGGGGAGAGGGCTTCTCTTTCCTCGTCAAGGCGGCCGTGGTGCAGGAGGTAAAAGAAAAACGGCTGGTCACGCCTCAGATAAGGGGGGAGCATCTTTACCTCGATGTGAGCATCGCCTACCTGAAGGATCAGTCCCTTTCGAGGCCAGCCAAGGCCTTTCTGCGTATGCTCGAGAATCTGGCCGGCGACAACCCGTCACCGGCCGAAGGCATCGGGGCGCTCACAGCGAGGATCCTGGCCCGCGCCGAGAAAACTGCCCGGATCGAATGACACGCCTTTCCGAACAGCCGCCATCCGCCTTTGTATTCTAATCTTCGAAAAAACCTCTACTCACCGCTGTTCTGGATCATGGCATGCATTTCCCGGGCGCACTGCTCGGCGAAGGTGCTCGAATTGATGTGCTGGTGCGATTCCTGGATGCTGACCGCAGATGAGAGATTCTCACGGACTGTGTTCAGGAAAAAACGGTTCATCGCCGGATCATACAGAGGCGCACCTTCCTTGTCGGCCTCGGACCACCCGAGCGTTGGGATGAGCAGTTTGGCACCCCGGCCGAAACGATTCAATTTTTCGGCCAGCTGGCGGGCCAGTGTCGCAGCCTCCTCCCGGCTCAATCGAACGGCGGAACGGAAATCATAGAAGAAGATGCTTCGCTCCCGGTATCGCTCCGGTATGTGGTTGCGATCGAAGATCAGAACTGCGCAGTCGAGGCCCCCGGGGATCACCAGACGGGGTGGGTTGGGTCTTCCGGGGAAGGGCACGAGCCTTCCCGGCCCGATGCCGCCGCAGTAACCGTCCAGGAGGGCGTCGGCCAGTTCGTGGGTGGCGAAATCGAGGACGCCCGCGAACAGCCCTTCGGATGCCAGTTCTTCCATCGCCATCCCGCCGGTTCCATTGGCGTGAAAGGGAATGACTTCGTAGCCGAGCGCCTCCAGATGCCTGCGTACGTGCTCCGCCCCCTCGGTAATGAAGCCGAACATGGTCAGGCCCACCCGCTTTTTCGTCCTGCCGGTTCGATGCCTTTCGTTGCTTTCCACCATGCCGCAGACGGCTCCGGCGGCGCGCTCCAGCAGTCCGGCGGAAATGCTGTTGATGCCCAGCAGATCCACGACGCTGTGCATCATGGTGATATCTTTGGTCCCCACGGTACGGGACATGTCCCTGGAGGCCACCGTGGATATCATGACCTTGGGGGTGCCCATGGGGAGGATGCGCATGATCTCGGTGCAGAGATAGGTGCCGGTCCCTCCGCCCGCTGAGATGACTCCGGAGAGGCCGTCCTGCCGGTAGCGTTCCTGCACCACCGAGCGCCCCTTCTCGATGACGGCCTCGATGGCTTCGTCTCGGCCCAGACCTCCGCGGGGCGCGATCGCCTCGGTGTACAGATCGTAGTCGACGGGAAAAGGCGCCGGGGCCTTGGTTCCCGCGTGAATCGTCAACGCCGGAAATCCCCGTTCTTCGATCACGTCTCTGAGGTAAGCATGTTCCTCTCCTTTGGAATCGAAGGTCCCCAGTACAACGACCGCCTTGTTTCTCTCCATGGCAACGCTCCATTATCCATAGGTTGCAGCGGGTGGAAGGGATACTTCCCGACAAAGTCCATATTCTTTGAAACGGTCTATTCAGAGTGCTTGCCGTTAGACGCGCACGAACTGTTGTCCGTGCCGGGGGCTGCGCCTGACAGCGTGTTCGACAGCCTGCCGTTCCTGAGCAGGCATGAGATGTTCAGCTGTAATGTCAGCGAAATCCCAAGGAAAGCTTCAAACACAGGTTTGATCGACGACTCTTTTCTGGATTGAAAGGTCACATATATAGGCCATCGCGAAAAGATCGTCAAAAGAATTTCGTCGCAGGAAGATTGGTTTAAGCTTTTTTAAGCTGTTGTTTTAGTTTGTTACCAGTTTGTCGAGCCTTTTAGCCACCCATGGGCTGCTTCAGGGTGGAGATCCTGGCCCTGGTCCCACAAATTTTCCATCCGGAAATGGTCTTTTGGCCCAATCTCTGCGTCAATCTTTGCGCTTGCTTGTGCGCCGGCCACCAGGTCGCCCCCGCGCAACCGCTTGATTTCTTCGATCTTGGCCAGACCGGGACCCGCCCCGCAGGGGTGGGACTGAGCACGCGCAGCGTGTGAAGAAACCGGGAACCCGCAGCGCGGCGGTGGGATCGAGCAGCCGAAGGGTGTGAAGAAAAATCCTCATTTACCGATTGGAGACCGGGTTCCACCGGGAAATCATCTTTGAATGGAGGCTGGAGAGCAGGCCGCCTCTGCGGGTAAACCTTTGCGAAAGGGGTCATTTTGCCGAAGATGAGAGCGCACACTTCGTAGCGAAACCTCCCCGGTCGCTTTTGGTGTAGGAAATCAAGACAAGGTGTGTAGGAAAAGACAACATAGTGGCTTAAAGCAGGAAATACCGGGTTCGCCTCTTTGGGCAGCAGCGGATTATAGGTATGGTACTAGGCTGCACTGTTGTATTTCACGCCAACCTAGTCCTCTTCGATGGAGGCAGGATCTGGCCGCCCTTCTTTTCCTTTGGATAAAAAATTTAATATGATCAGTATGATATGTCGTATTTTCTCCATTTGATCCGGTTTGGCACGCAGGTTGCTTAAGAAGACAACCAACACAAGACATCACCCTTCCTCTAAAGAAAGGAGCAGGACATGGCTAGCAAAGATGCAGAAAATCGGAGAGCGACGGTGGGGTACGGTTCGACCTATCGCAGGGGCCGTAGCCAGGACCCCGCGGATAACGCCTCGCTGAAGGCGGTTTTGAACGGACAGCTCTGGATGGTCAAGCCGGACAAGCAGGCCCAGGCGGCCAATCCGTGCATCTGGATGCAGGCGGGCGTGGTCGATTTCAAGAACTGCAACAACTTCTACGATTGTACGACCTGCAAGTATGATGGGGGTATGAAGAAAAAGGTCGAGAAGGGGGCCGCGACCGGTTGGCGGGATGCGATGCGGCGGAGGCCCGGCCTGGAGCGGGTCTGCCGCCACACCTTGACGAACCGGATCGAGGAGCGGGTCTGCGCCTACGATTACGCCTGTCACAAGTGTGACTTCGACCAGTTTTTCGAGGACGTGTGGGCCCCGAAAACGGCGTCCCGGCCGGACGAGATGCACGATGTCAAAGGCTTTGCTGTCCCGACGGGCTATTATTTCAACGACGGCCACTCATGGGCCCGGATCGAAAGCGGCGGGTACATCCGGATCGGCATGGACGACTTCGCTCTCAAGCTGTTTGGCAGGGCCGATGCGTATGAACTGCCGGTTATCGGGAAAGAGTTGTCTCAGGGCAAACCTGGATGGGGTTTCAAACGATCGGCGCAGGAGGCCGAGGCCCTTTCGCCGGTGAACGGGGTTATCGTCGAGGTCAACGGCGATCTGCGTGAAAAGCCGGCGATGGCGAATGCCGGGCCTTATGAGGCCGGATGGATGATGCTCGTGAGGACACCCGATATCAAGGGAACACTGGCGAATCTGATGACCGACGCCGACAGTATCGGATGGCTGAACCAGGAGGTGAGGCAGCTGGAAGGCATGATCGAGGAGGTGGCCGGACCTCTGGCGGCAGACGGTGGTACACTGGGTGAGGACATCTATGGGAATCTGCCGGGTCTTGATTGGGGCAACCTCCGGCGTGCGTTTCTCAAAAGCTGATCGCGAAGCGGAGCACCCTGCTGGGAGCCCGCCACGCAGCGAGTCCTTTTTCGTAGTCAAGCGCGATGCAGCCGGGCAGGCCGGGCCCGGCTCCAAGGTCTCATGCTGAGGGTGGATGCGGCGAAAGACTGAAACCGGCCGGCATAAACGACCGGTCCGAAAACGAGGTTTTGCGGCGGAAATCAGCGGAATCAAGCCGTCGGGCGCATCCTGACGCCCGATCATCTTAGAGGCGGGAATTGCAGGGAAGCAGAAGAAAACCGGGAAAGCCCGCTTGCCGGGGCAACCGGATCCAGGGAGAGATGCTATGGAAAAAGAGAGGGAGACCGGAAACCGACTGGATGCGCGCCGTCCATGCAAGAGGCATGTGGAAGGATACATCGGATACCGACCCTGCACCCATGATTACCGCTGCGATGATTGCGAGTTCGAGCAGTTTTTCCTGGATCACTACCGGGTTCATGCGGTGGTTCAGCCCGTTGATACGATCAAGATCCGGGGGTTCGATGTGCCGCAGGGGTATTATTTTCACGCGGGCCACACGTGGGCGAAGGTCGAGGGAGACCAGACGGTGCGTATCGGGCTGGATGATTTCGCCTTCAAGACGCTCGGCCCCTTCGACCGCCTCGATGTGCCGTTGATTGGAAAGGAGATCCATCAGGATCGTCCAGCCGTAACGGTTTATCGGGATGAACACCGCTCGGCCGTCCGTTCGCCGCTGAGCGGTATTGTGACCGCTGTCAACCAGGAGCTTCTCGAGGATGCGCGTGCGGCGTTCGACCATCCCTATGCCGACGGATGGCTTCTGACAGCCCATGCTACGGCGCTCAGGAGCGATCTGAAACAGCTCATGATCGATCAAGAGACGAAAGCGTTTATGCGGAAAGAGGTCGACGAGCTGTTCGGTCTGATCGAGGAGACCCTGGGGCCTATGCCGAACGATGGAGGCGATATCCGGGGCGACCTGTACGGAGAAGCTCCGGAGATTGGCTGGGACAGGTTGAGCCGCCTGGTTTTCAAGACGTGAAACTGCGCACTTTCCGGAAGGAAACCAACTCCTGTCCAGATGTTCCCTGCCTCAGAGGGGACCCCGGATCGGCAAACGGCGTGATTCAAGGCGTTTCTTCCGCCATCCTGTCCAGTTCGTCTTGGAGGAGAACCCTGCAATATCGGCAGAATGCCTGGGATTTGCGGTCGACATGCTCGATTTTGCGGCAATAGTGCATGATGCAGCGGGTTTCAGGGCAATGCTTGAGATTGAAGGTGTGGCCGAGTTCGTGGACGGCCTCCTTCATGAGGCGGCAGCGGAGTCGTTCAGGATCGCCTCCGGCAGAGATCCCCTCGTTCAGCCGGTGGGTCGAGACGATGCAGGCCCTGCCACCCAGTTGAGCTTCGCCGTAAACGTGGGTGAGGATCGGAATGTACAGGTCGCGGTCGGTGACGGCCAGGATCTTCAAGGCATCGGGCGGGGCGAGTTCAGCAAGCCGGGTGAGGATCGCCGTCGAATGGTATTGATCCCTTTGCGTGTTGTAAGCGAAATCGATGCTGTCCAAGAGGGGCATGGCGACTGTCGGATAGCCGAAAAGACGACTGATTTCGAGGCCGACGGATTCGAGATAGGATTCCTGGCCGTCGCTAATGGAAGTCAGGACGATGATGGATGATGCCTTTCCTGGTTTCAATCCTTCTTCCTGATTCCGTAGCGCTTCATTTTGCTGTAAAGGGTCGACCGGTCGATGCCCAATGTCTCCGCGCACTTGGATATATTCCACTGGTGTTGTTCAAGGATTTTAACGATGTGGGCCTTCTCGAGTTCTTTCAGGGACTGATCGGCGGGCTCGAGGGTCATCTGGTCCGGGCTGAAGATCGGCAGATGTTCAGGCAGGATGGTCGGGCCTTTGGCAACGACGACCGCCCGTTCGACGGCGTTTTCCAGTTCCCGGATATTGCCCGGCCATTCATAGAGCATCATCTCGTCCAGGGCGTCACGGCTGATCCGTTCGACCGGTTTGTTCGTCTCCTGCGCGAAACGGTGCAGGAAATGCGCGGCAAGCAGAGGGATGTCCTCTTTACGTTCCCTGAGGGGCGGCATCTCGAACGTAAACACGTTCAAGCGGTAGTAGAGATCCTCCCGGAAGCTCCTTTCGCGGATCGCCTGCTCCAGGTTGCGGTTGGTGGCTGCAATGACGCGGAAATCCACCTCGAGCGGCTGGGTGCTTCCGAGGCGGTAAAAGACATGATCCTCGAGGATCCGCAGTAGATCGATCTGCATCCGCATGCTGATCTCGCCGATCTCATCGAGAAAAAGGGTGCCGCCGTGGGCCAGTTCGAATCGTCCCTTCTTGGTCTCTTTGGCATCGGTGAAGGCCCCTTTCTGATAGCCGAACAACTCGCTTTCGAGAAGCTGTTCCGGAAAGGCGCCGCAGTTGATCGAGACGAAGGGCCCGGCGCAGCGGCGGCTGAGGGTGTGGACGGCCTTTGCGGCGAGGCCCTTGCCCGTGCCGGTTTCACCCCGGATCAGGACGGTCGAGTCGGTCGGGGCGACATCGCGGATCAGCTCGAAGACCTTCTGCATGGCCTTTGACTGGCCGATCATGCTTTCGAAGCGGGTCCTTTCGCGCACTTCCTGTCGGAGATACTGGTTTTCGAGTGCCTGCAGCTGCTGTTTTTCGATCCGCTCGATCAGGATTCCGAGTTCGTCCGGATCGAACGGTTTCATCAGGTAGTCGGTGGCGCCGTGCTTCATGGCTTCGACCGCCGTGTTGACCGAACCGTACGCCGTGATCATGATGACGGCGATGTCAGGATCGTTCTCCTTGACAGCCTTCAGGACGTCCAGACCGCTCATGCCCCCCATCTTGATGTCCAGCAGAATGATATCGAAGCGGGATTCTTCGATCATCGCCAGGGCCTCTTCGCCGCTCGAAGCGGTCTTCAGTTGATGCCCGTCTCTTTCAAGCCAGCCTGCCAGAGATTCCCTTACGATGAGTTCATCATCGACGATCAGGATCTTGCTGCCGCCCATGGAGCCCTCCTTGTTCGTTTCCGTTCCCAAACTGTTCCGCCGGTCGCTCTCTGTACCGGACCGCAGGCCGTTTCGTGCCGACCCCTATGCGCGGTGATCCGTCCAGGCGGATCCCCGCTTTTGCTGCCCCCGGCCGGAGGGCGGCCTTTGCGCGTCGAAGATGCTCCTGGGATGGATGCTGGCTCCATTCGAATGCCACCTCCTGCTCATCGGGGAATGGCTGCCAAGCGGGGCCTGCCTTTCCATCCGGAAGTGAGAATGTTTCTTCGCAGTGGGCCCCGGGTTTTTCCGTATCAAGCATACGAGGCGTTTGTTCGTGCGGCGACCCGGAGGTCGGCTTCGTGCAAATGAGCATTCCGTACGCCTCCCTTCTGGAGATTGGGCAGACCATGGATCTGGATAGTTTTCCCACGGCCTGAGAACAGCGGACTTTTCGACACGCTGTCATAGGTTTCGGACGCGCGCATCAGGCGCCCTGGCTCGCCTCCCGATTCACCGGGAGTTTGACGAGAAAGGTCGTGCCCTTGTCCGGCTCCGACTGAACCTCGATGGTCCCGCCATGGTTTTCGATGATGCCGTAGGCCACTGAAAGACCCAATCCGACGCCCTTCCCTTTAGTCTTGGTGGTGAAGAAGGGTTCGAACAGGCGCGGGAGGTTTTCTTTGGGGATGCCGGGGCCGTTGTCCTCGAATGTAATGAAGACCTGGCCGGCTTCTTTGACGTCGCCGGTCCTGATCGTCAGCGTGCCGCCGGGCATTGCCTCCATGGCCTCGGCGGCGTTGGAAATGAGGTTCATAAAGATCTGCTGGAGGTGATCCTCCGAGCCCATGACCTCGGGAAGCCCGGGATCGAGGTCGGTAACGACGCTCACATTGTGTATCTTGAGGAGATTCGAGTTCAGGAACAAGGTCTTCTGCACCAGCCGGTTGAGATCGACGAGTTTCAATTCAATTTTCGACTGTCTGGAGAACGTGAGCAGGTTGGAGACGATCCTGCTGATCCGCCGGGTTTCCGTCTCCATGAGGTCCAGGTAGCGGGCGAATTTCTGCAGGTCCTCGGTTGTCAGGCGCCCCTCCTGGCTGATGCGTTTCATGAGCAGGATCAGGTTGAGAATGCCGGCTATGGGATTGTTGATTTCGTGGACGACGGAAGCGGACAGCTTTCCCAAGGAGGCCATTTTGTCCTGATGAAGGAGTTTGGCGTGCGTTTCTTCAAGGGCTTTCGTCCGCTCCTCGACCATCCTCTCCAGGCGCTGGGTGATGCGCTCTTCCTCGCGTTTCCGGTCGGTGATGTCGCGGCTGACTTCGATGAATTTCGATATTCGGCCGTTGTCCTCGAAGATGGGGAACATGGTGACTTCGGTATAAATGGGCTGTCCGTCGCTGTCGATACGCGTTACGACCTGCTGTGAAGGCTCCCTGTTCCTGATGGCCTCGTTCATGGGGCAGAAGATGATGCCTTCGTTGCAGGGCTGGTTGCCTTTCTGGAAGACCTCATGGCAGGAGTGTCCGACGACCTGCTCGCGGGTGTAGCCCATTTTGGTCAGGAAGGCCTCGTTCACCTCCACGATCTTTCTGTCCGGGGTGATGACGAGAATAAAGTCCTGAATTCCGTTGAGGATGGTTTCCATATCGAGGCTGCGGTCACGCCATTTGGCTTCCTCAAGCCGGGTGGCCGCCCAGAACATCATAAAGACCGCGCGGGTCATGATGCGGATGTGATCGGGGCTGTGTTTGAGGACGTCGTCGGTGACTTTTTCGTCCCGGCAAAGGACCAGAATCAGGTGGATATCGAGGGATGGGTCGTAAAGCGCATGGTAATCTTCGAGGACGCTGAGCCCGATGGATTTCGCGAAGAGGACTGCCGGGCTCTCCGGGTCGGGGTCGACGACGGCGACATACCGGGCCTTGACATCCTCCTGGGAATAGGAACTGGTGGTCTTTTCGAGGACCTCGCGGGCCAGTTTTCCGCCGCCGACAATCCCGATATTCAGCAGCGAAGGCGGGTGTTCGACCATGGATTCTTCTCCTTTGTGGGCGCTGGATGCGGATCGGCCGGGGATTGGCGCATGCCGTGGTGAAAGGACGAAACGCGTATCCGGCCGGAATTGCTTGATCCAGCGCGCGCCGAATGGAAACTAAGCGTTGATCGGGCGGCTGGGTGTGGTTAAAATAGCTTCATACGGGAGTGGAGAAAAGGCTGTTCCCGGCTGGGAGCATAATAAGATCCATCCGGGAATGATTTCCCGGAAAAACCCGGTTTCCAACCCGGAAATGAGGATTTTCTCGCCACACCCTTCAGGTGCTCAGTCCCAACGCTTTGGCGTGAGGCTGGTCCCGGTTTTTTTCAATATCAAGGAAATCAAGCGTTTGCGCGGAGGCGACCTGCAGGTCGCCGCACAAGCAAACGTGCAGATTGACGCCGAGATTGGCCAAAAAGACCATTTCCGGATGAAAACAAAATAGCATCGGGGTAAGGTTGATTCAAGCCGTTTTTGGAAGAGGAATGGGGATCAAAGCGGCGTTTTTGCGTGTAAAGACGAGCGGTTCAGCCCGTAGCCGAACCATATTTTGGTTGACAATTTTCGGCGCTCCGGAGTAAGGTGCGCTGTGGCAACTGGGGAGACCTGAGAAGGTCGCTTTTCTGACAGATTGCTTTGAGGAGAATGAGATGCCCGAGAACGTGGTAGGTTCCGTCATGGTAGTAGGCGGTGGGATCGCGGGGATGCAGGCGGCGCTGGATCTCGCGGATTCCGGATATTTTGTTCATCTGGTCGAGAAGTCCTCCGCCATCGGCGGTGTGATGAGTGAACTCGACAAGACATTTCCCACCAATGACTGCGCCATGTGAATTATCTCTCCTAAACTGGTCGAGGTCGGCCGGCACCTGAATATCAATTTAATCACCTGCGCTGAAATCGTGGACGTCGCAGGAGAGCAAGGTTCCTTCACCATTACCCTGAACAAGACCCCTCGATATATCGATCCTTTGAAATGTACGGCCTGCGGAGATTGCGCCACAGTCTGTCCCGTCAACCTGCCGAGCGAGTATGACCAGGGCCTTGCCGAGAGAAAGGCGACCTTCAAGAAATATGCCCAGGCGATTCCCGGCGCATTCTCCATTCAGAAGGCCGACAAGGCGCCCTGCCGGTTGGCCTGCCCTGCCGGCCTGAATGTTCAGGGCTACGTGCAGATGGTCAAGCAGGGGAAGTACCAAGAGGCCTTGCGAATCATCATGGAGGATCTGCCGCTTCCCGGCGTCTTGGGGCGTATTTGCCCCCATGGATGCGAGGATGCCTGCCGCCGCTGCGAGGTGGACGATCCGGTGGCCATCCGGGACCTCAAACGATTGGCGGCGGACCGGTTCGACCCGAGGGAGATCACGGTTTCCTGTCTTCCGAAGCGGGGAGAAAAGGTGGCGATCATCGGCTCGGGCCCGGCAGGCCTGAGTGCGGCTTACCACCTCGCCAGGAAGGGCATCCAATCGACGATTTTCGAGGCGCTTCCCGCTGTGGGCGGAATGCTCCGCGTGGGGATTCCCGGTCACAGGCTGCCCCGCGAAGTTCTCGATCGGGAAATAGAGGTTGTTACGCGCCTGGGGGTCGAGATCAGGACCGGTACGGCGCTTGGCCGGGATATCACGTTCGAAGGCCTTTTTGAGGAAGGCTACGGCGCAGTCTTCCTGGCGATGGGGGCTCACAAGGGCATCCAGCTGGGGATACCGGGGGAGAAGGCCCAGGGTGTTCGCCAGGGCGTCGACTTCCTGCGGGAAGTCAACCTGAAGGGAACTGCGCCCGTCGGTCGAAAGGTCGCTATCATCGGCGGCGGAAATGTTGCGATCGACGTGGCCCGTTCGGCGGTTCGGCTGGGGGCCGAGGAGGTCCACATCATCTACCGGCGTACGCGGGCGGAGATGCCTGCCTGGGAAGAGGAAATCCGGGCGGCCGAAGATGAAGGGGCCAAGATCACCTATCTTGCCGCTCCGCAGGAGGCCCTGGTGGAGGATGGCCGTGTGGTGGCGTTGCGCTGCATCCGAATGGAACTCGGCGAGCCGGATTCCTCGGGCCGTCGCCGTCCTGTTCCCCTGCCGGGCAGCGAGTTCGAGATCGAGATCGATCAGCTGGTACCCGCGATCGGGCAGCGTCCGGATCTGTCACCGGTGGAGGACACGGAAGACCTGGTGCTGACGCGCTGGGGGACCGTCGAGGCCGATCCGGTCACCTTCGCAACAGGGAAAAAAGGGGTCTTTGCGGGCGGGGACGTTCAGACCGGTCCCTGGGTGGCCATTGGTGCCATCGCTGCCGGAAGGGAGGCCGCCGAGTCCATTGTACGGTACCTGGATGGTGTCGATATGGCAGCGGGCAGGGAATTCGCTGCCAATCCCGAGCCGGTCTATCGACCGATTCCTCCGGATGCGGCGGTGCGCCGTCGCGCCCGGATGCCCGAGCTCGATCTCGAGGCCAGGAAAGGCAGTTTCAAGGAGGTCGAACTTGGCTACGACGAAGAGGCGGGCCTCGAAGAGGCCGCGAGGTGCCTGAACTGCGGGTATTGCTGTGAATGCTACCAGTGCGTGGAGGCGTGCGGCGCCGGGGCAGTCACCCTCGAAACGCACCAGCAGAAGCCCGAGGCCGCTCAGCTGAATGTGGGCTCCATCATTCTCGCCCCCGGATTCCGCCCCTTTGACCCCAGCCGGTACGATACCTACAGTTACAGCAAATTCCGCAATGTGCTCACTTCGATGGAATTCGAGCGCATCCTCTCGGCGTCCGGTCCGACGATGGGTCACCTGGTGAGATTGTCCGACCACAAGGAGCCCCGGAAGATCGCCTGGCTGCAGTGCGTCGGATCACGCGACATCAACCGGTGCGATCATGGATACTGCTCCTCGGTCTGCTGCATGTACGCCATCAAAGAGGCCGTCATCGCCAAGGAACATGCTGGGAACGCTTTGGAGTGCGCCGTCTTTTTCATGGATATGCGCACGCACGGCAAGGATTTCGAGCGTTATTACGATGATGCGCGGGGCAAGCACGGCATCCGCTTCATCCGTTCCCGGGTCCACACGATCGATGAGTTGGAGGAAAGCGGGGATCTGATTCTCAAGTATGCGAACGAACAGGGGGAATTTATCGAGGAGCCCTTCGACATGGTCGTCTTGTCCATCGGGCTCGAGACGGATCCCGCGGCTGTGCGGCTGGCCGGAGAATTGGGCGTTGAGCTGACAGAGGGTTCGTTCTGCAGGACGACCTCTTTCGATCCTGTCGCTACGTCGAGGAAGGGCGTCTATGTCTGCGGCGCCTTCCAGGGGCCGAAGGACATTCCACAGTCCGTGATCGAGGCCAGTTCTGCTGCCGCGGACGCCGGTGCCCTGTTGAGGGAGGGGCGCAATACCCTCACGAGGGAAAAGGAGACACCCACCGAACGGAACGTCCTCGGCGAGCGGCCGCGGATCGGCGTGTTCGTCTGCCAGTGCGGGATCAACATCGGAAGTGTGGTGGACGTCCCGGCTGTCCGGGCCTACGCGGAAGGGTTGCCCTACGTCGAATATGTGGCGGACAACCTTTACACCTGCTCTCAGGATACGCAGGACATCATGAGCCAGGTCATCAAGGAGAAGAACCTGAACCGGATCGTGGTGGCCGCCTGTACACCGAAGACCCACGAGCCGCTGTTCCAGGAAACCTTGATCAGCGCCGGTCTGAACAAGTACCTCTTCGAGATGACCAATATCCGCAACCAGGACTCCTGGGTGCACAAGGAAAACCCCCAGGCTGCAACGGAAAAGGCGAAAGACCTGGTCCGGATGGCTGTGTCCAAAGTGGCTCTGATGGAGCCGCTTGCAGAAACCAGCCTGGAAGTCAATCAGAAGGCGCTGGTGATCGGAGGCGGCATCTCTGGCATGGTTGCGGCCAGGACCCTGTCGGAGCAGGGCTATCAGGTTTGCCTGGTGGAGCGGGCCGGCGCCCTGGGAGGGCAGGCGAGAAACCTTTTCCGCACCTGGAAGGGGGAGGATGTCCAGTCCCATCTCGGGAACCTGGTCCGGTCGCTCGAAACGGATTCCAACGTCGATGTCCGCCTCAATACCACGCTCGAAAATGTCGAGGGGTTTGTCGGAAATTTCAAGACCACCCTGAGTTGCGGGGATTCGCGGGAAGAGGTGCTGCACGGGGTAGCGATTGTCGCCACGGGTGCCCATGAGTGGCGGCCCGATGTTTATGAATACGGCAAGGATCCCAGGGTTTTGACACACCTCGAACTGGACCGCCGGTTCATCGAAAACGACGGGGAACTCAAAAAGCTGGAAAGCGCCGTTTTCATCCAGTGTGTGGGCAGCCGAGAACCGGAGCGGCCCTACTGCTCCCGGGTGTGTTGCACCCATTCGATGGAAAGCGCCCTGCACTTGAAGGAACTCAATCCCGACATGGAAGTGTACATTCTGTACCGGGACATGCGAACCTACGGGGAGCGAGAGTATCTCTATCGGAAGGCGCGGCAGGCCGGCGTCATCTTCGTCCGGTATTCCCATGAGAAGAAGCCTGCAGTACGGGTTGGAGCGGATGCCCTCGAGATTGTGGTGGATGACCACATCCTGGGACGACCGGTCCTGATCCGCTCGGATTTGTTAGTGCTGGCGTCCGCCATTATCCCTGAGAAGGATGAGGCATTCGCGCAGCTGTTCAAGATCCCGATGAACGCCGATGGGTTTTTCGTGGAGGCCCATGCCAAACTGGGTCCTTCGGAGTTTGCGACCGACGGGGTGTTCCTGTGCGGCACTGCGCATTATCCGAAGCCGATCGACGAAACGGTGGCCCAGGCTAAGGCTGCCTGCTCGCGGGCTGTGACCCTGCTGGCCAGGAAAACCGTGCAGGTCAGCGGCACGGTGGCCCAGGTCATCCCGGCATACTGCAGCAGTTGTGGTGTATGCGTGAGCGTCTGTCCTTATTCGGCTCCGTCGTTCATAGAAAAGGGGCCTTTTGCGGGGAGGGCGGAAATCAATCCGGTGCTTTGTAAAGGGTGCGGGTTGTGCGTTGCTTCCTGCCGTTCGGGAGCGATCAACCTGAAAGGCTTCGGGACGGATCAGATCATGGCGATGATCGATGAGATCTGATTCGTGCTCATCGCGATGATTGTCCGGTACGAGCGAGCCTTCCATCCGGAAATGCCATCTCCGGCCTTCCGGTGGTCTGAGATGGGGGCAGCGGCAAAGGGCTGCAAAGACGCCGGCTATTTGGCGTAACCCAGTTTCCAATCTTGAGACAGGGGCTTTTTGCTCCTATCCAGGAAATCAGGTGTTTGCGCTGAGGCGGCTTCAGGTTGCCGCACAAACAACCGCGTAGATGGGTGCACATCCGGAAAGATTTCCCGGGACAACCCGGTTTCCAATCCGGAAATGAGGGGTTTTTGTCAATATCTAAGGAAATCAGCCACCTGCTTCGAGGCGGCCTTTAGGTCTCCTCACAAGCAGACGTGCAGATTGACGCCGAGATTGGCAAGAAAGACCATTTCCGGATGAAAAAAGGATTGACGCCGAGACCGGAAAAGGCCTTTAACGGGAGGGATGGAACCATTGGGTGGGTGCCCGGCTCCCGGTTTCGGCGGGAACGGGGTGCCTTGCCTGCCATACCAGATCCGATGTTCGCATGGAATATCGTCAACGTATTTACGAATACAGGACCAGGAGAATGCAACAATGAGCGAATGGGAACCCAAGATCACGACATTTCTTTGTCATTGGTGCAGCTATGGCGCAGCCGATCTGGCGGGCGTCAGCCGGCTCCAATATCCGCCCAACTTCAGGGTCATCCGTGTTCCCTGTTCAGGACGGGTGAGCCCCAAGTTCATCTTGGCTGCCTTCCGGCACGGTGCCGACGGCGTCTGGGTCTCCGGGTGACACCCGGGAGACTGCCATTACCTGGAAGGTAATTACTACGCGCGGAGAAAGTTCGCCCTTCTGAAAGGGCTGCTGGAACACATCGGTATCGAACCGGGGAGGCTCAATTTTTCCTGGATCTCATCCGCTGAGGCCACCAAATTCGTTGAAGTGGCCAACAAAGTGGCGGACGAAGTGCGGGCCTTGGGGCCTGCAAAGTACTTGATCAAACAAAGAGCCGAGGTGGCATGATGTTGGAATATGCTGGCAAGATCAGAGAAGCAGCCAAGAAGCTGCTTGCCGATGGAAAGGTGGACGTATTCATCGGTTACCAAAAGGGGTCGGTCCCGATGATGAACGAGCCTGTCCTGGTGAAGGATCCGGAGCAGACGGAGATTCTGCACTGGGACAGTCACTGCGGTCTGAACCTCTGCAATTACCTGACCAAACGCACGGACAAGATCGGCATCGTCGCAAACGGATGCAATTCCCGGAATATTGTGACGCACATCATCGAAAACCAGATCGCACGGGATCAACTCTATATCGTCGGCATTCCGTGCGAGGGCATGATCGATCACCGCGCCGTGGTGAGGGCCGTCAAGTATCGTGAGATTACTTCCGTCGAGGAAGAAGGCGACCGGTTCACCGTGAAAGGCCCGGGATTCGAGGAGACATTTGCCAAGAAGGATTTCCTCCGCAGCAACTGTGTCATCTGCCGCCATCGCAATCCCGTTATTTATGACGAAATGCTGGGGGATCCCGTTCCGGAACAGACAGATGTCGATGCCTATGAGGATGTGAAAAAGATCGAGGGGATGTCCTCGGAGCAGAAATGGGAGTTCTTCAATCGGATGATCTCAAGATGCATCCGGTGTTATGCTTGCCGCAACGCCTGCCCTCTGTGCTACTGTCCGACATGCTTCGTCGACGAAAGCCGGCCGCAGTGGGTGGGAAAGAGCATCGATCCCACCGATACCATGACGTTTCACTTCCTGCGGGCCTATCACTGTGCCGGACGCTGCACCGATTGCGGTGCCTGTGAGCGGGTTTGCCCGGTCGGTATCCCTGTCAGGCAGTTCACCAAGAAACTCAACAAAGACGCTGAGGAACTTTTTTCCTGGGAAGCTGGTCTGACGCTGGATCAAAGGCCGCCCTTGGATGTCTATAAACCGGATGACTACAATGCGTTTATCCGGTAGACGGCGTTATCCACTGTCCGGATTCCGCCTGAGGGGTCATAAACCGCACAGCGAATAGACAAAAGGTAAATTCCATGACAGACAAGATATTCACTAAAGATGAGTGGTTGGAACGTCTTGGGGGCGTTAAAGGAGATTACAAGGTATTCGTACCGGTCAAGGATGGTGATTTTCACATGTTCGCCCCGATCGACAGCGGGAAAAAACCGGATTTCAGCTATCAGAATACGCGGCTTTCCCCCAAAGGCCTGGTCTATCCTCAGTCCGAGCGCATATTCGAATATTCCCTGGACAAGCAGGATGAGGATGCCTTTATCGTCAAAGAAGCCCCGAAAGACTACGCCCCTCAGGCCGTCGTCGGCATCCGGCCGTGCGATGCCCAGGCGTTTCAAATCGTGAAGATCAATTTCGACAATAAGGAATTCCGGGATCCCTGGTGGGTGCAACGTTTCGAGTCTTCGGTCCTGATCGGGCTTGGCTGCAACGAGCCCTGCGATACCTGTTTCTGCAACTCGGTCGGAGGTGGCCCTTTCTCCGAAAAAGGCCTCGATGCGTTGCTCTTCGATCTGGGCGATGCTTTCCTGGTCCGGGTCATCACAGAAAAAGGACAGGCATTTGTGGATAAAGTGGGTGGTGGGGCCGAAGCCGCCCAGGACGCAGTCGACAAGGCCAAGCGGCTTGCATTGGAGGCCGAAGGCCGGATGACGTCGAAAGTCCCTACCGACAAACTGAAGGACAAGGTGGTTCTGGATCTGTTCAATGCTCCGTTCTGGGATGAGGTGGCGTTTGCCTGCATCAACTGCGGAACCTGCACCTATCTGTGCCCCACCTGCTGGTGCTTCGACATCCAGGACGAGGCATACGGCAAACAGGGTGACCGCCTCCGAAACTGGGATTCCTGCATGTATCCGCTTTTCACCTTGCACGGGTCGGGCCACAATCCGAGAGACAAGAAATTTCAGCGTGTCCGGCAGCGTTTCATGCACAAGCTGAAATACTATGTCGATAAATACGGTGACGGCGTGCAGTGCTCCGGGTGTGGCCGTTGTGTACGCTATTGTCCGGTCAATATCGACATCAGAAAAGTTTGCGCCCGGATGAATGCATACGAAGGATAGCCTTTTTTACGTTCAGACGGCTGTAAGGTTTTATGCGCCGATGCTTCTGTGAGGTCTTTTCCTGGCCGTCTTCGATGAACGGGTGGGTCAGAGAGGTCAAAAGGCGTTGGAAGGATGTCAAGAACGCTTGAGACAGGGGGTGTTTCATTGAGAAATCCATATTTACCCTATCCGGTTCGGATTGATAAAATAACGACAGAGACCGTTGATCGGAACCTCAAGACCTTCAGATTTGTTTTTTTGAATCCGGAAGATGAGGAAAAATTCGCTTATACACCCGGTCAATTTGCCGAATTGTCGATTCCGGGCAAAGGGGAGATCCCCATCGGGATCGCATCTTCTCCTACGGAAAAAGGCTTTGTAGCCTTTACCGTCAACAAGGTCGGACTCGTTTCCTCTTATCTGCACAATATGCAGGAAGGGGAGGTCATGGGTATTCGAGGGCCGCTCGGCAACTGGTACCCATGGGACGAGATGGAAGGGCAGAACGTCATCATCGTGGGCGGCGGCTTTGCGTTTACGACCCTGCGGTCGAGCATCATTTATATGCTGGACCCCCAGAACAGGCCGAAGTTCAAGGATATCATCGTTGTCTATGGGGCCCGTAATCCCGGCATGCTTCTGTATCGGGATGAGCTGGCCGCCTGGGAGCAGAGGGACGACATCCACATGCACATCACCGTAGATGGAACGGATGACCCCGACTGGAAATACAATGTGGGGTTCGTGCCGGCCATCACGGAGAAGAAGATCACCAGTGCCGAGGATGCGATCGCCATCGTTTGCGGCCCTCCCATTATGATTAAATTTACCCAGCCGGTGCTGGAAAAACTTGGATTCCCGCCGGAGAAGATCATCCTTTCCCTCGAGATGAGGATGAAATGCGGCATCGGCATCTGTGGACGCTGCAATATAGGTGACCAGTACGTGTGCAAAGACGGTCCGGTGTTTTCTCTGGCGAAACTCAAGAAGATGCCGCCGGAATACTGATCCGTTTCTATGTGCAGGTGCGCGCAGGGCGCTTTCCAGGGAAGCGTCCGGAAGGGCCTTTGAGGCGGGGTCTGAATCCGGGTGGTTGAAGGCATGGTGACCAATGGTTTAGGCCGTGCCGAATCATCGAGGGGTCTCATCCGGCGCCGCGGATCGGTGGCGCTGCAGTGGCCTCAGTGAAAGGTGCTTCTTTGTTCTTCTGGCCCGTTGCAGAAACGTTCTTGAGAAGGGCCCTGGGGACCGCGAAAGGATGAAAGTGGGGTGGGTAGCAATCCTATCCCACTTTTTGTTGCGCCCTCGAAAAGAAGGTGTTTTCAGACCGTGCGTCGATCCCCGTGCCCTGCTCCACGAAAAGACCCTTCCCCTTTATTCCTGAAGCGATATCCAACGAGGAGCGAGTACAAGAAATGGCCGACGAAAACCCTATCGTCTCTCTCATCGGAAAAGAATCCTTTCGGTGGCTTTCCGGATCCTTCAATCAGGCGACCCTCCTCGCGGAGGTGCCTTATGAAATCCTGACGGCCGTGGCCGCGATCGATGTTTCGACCCGCGATTTCGGGGCGGATCGAAATGCCGTGACTGCCATTGCGCTTGTCACGTTTGCCTACCGTTTGGCTGGGCGCAGGCAGCAGGCGCATCTCGGACCGAGAGACCTTCTGCTCGTCAAGGTCTTGGCCAAAGAGGAACTGAAGCGCAGAGACGGTCGAAGCGCTTTCCTTCGAGTACCGGAAGCGTTGCCACTGTTCGAGATTGTAACAGGCGAGGTAGGGGACCGCATTCGTTCGATGGCGACGATCAACAGCCCTTTCTGCGCCGGGGTGCATAGGGTTTCTTGAGCCCTTCAACATCCGTTCCCGGCGCTCCAGGAGGCCGTTTGTGAAAACATTCGACATGAGGGAAATCGGCGGAAAGATTCGCGTCCGCTACTATGCCCTTCTGGGCCCGCTCGAGTCGGTGTTGACCAGGTTGAACATCCATCCGGATGCGCTGACCTTTGCGGGGCTGATTCTGAGTGCTGTTGCCGGGCTTCTGGTCGGGGGAGGGTCTTTTTTCTGGGGCGCCTGGGTCATTGCCCTGGCCGGGGTATTGGACACGCTTGACGGTAGCCTTGCCAGAAGCACGGGGCGGGCCTCGAAGTTCGGGGCCTTTTTTGACAGCACGCTCGACCGCTATGGCGAGGCTTTCATCCTGATCGGATTTGCATGGTTTTTCGTGGGCGGGGGTGCTTCGGTGTCGGGGGTTGATACACCGGCCGGTTCAACCGTTGCTCCCTGGACGATCCTGTGGATCCTGCTGGCAATGGTGGGGTCTTTTATGGTAAGCTACACCCGCGCGAGGGCTGAAGGGCTTGGATTAGAGTGCAAAGAGGGATGGTTCCAACGGCCTCAGCGTATGGTTTTGCTGGTGATCGGAGGGCTTTTGGGGGCGTTGCCGGTCGCCGGACCTTATCTTCTCAAGTGCATCCTTTTTCTCCTTGCCTGTCTGTCGAATGTGACGGCTGCCCAGCGAATCCTGCTGGTGCGGAAGGCCCTCTCCTCGAAAGAGCCTCTGGTTCCATGAAAACCGACCTGATCTGCCCCCATTGCGGAGGCAAAGTGACCGCCTATCGCAATCCTTTTCCAACGGTGGATGCCATCATCGAATTGGAAGACGGTGGGATTGTGTTGATTCGCAGAAAGAATCCTCCCTATGGCTGGGCGCTGCCCGGTGGATTCGTCGATTACGGTGAATCGCTCGAGGCGGCGGTGAAGCGGGAGGCTTTGGAAGAAACCGGTCTGCGGATAACGCTTCGATACCAGCTTGGCGCCTATTCCGACCCGACACGGGATCCGCGTTGGCACACCATCAGCGTGGTATTTGTGGCACAGGGCGAGGGGGAGCCGAAGGCGTCGGATGATGCGGCCGAGGTCGGTATCTTTTATCGAGGAGGGCTTCCTGAGCATCTTGCCTTCGATCACAAAACGATTCTGAGAGACTACTTCACGCGATGCGGCGAATGATCCTGAAGGTGCTCATCCCCCCTCTAATGTTGATCGTATTGGGGGGGCTCCTGATGCTGTTGTCGGACCGCCTGGTTCAGGACCCTGCGGTTCAGACCTATTTCCTCAAGCAAATCGGTGGAAAAATCGGATTCGACCTTGCTGCAGAAGAAATCGCCGTCAACTGGCTGCACGGGATAGGTATCCGGGCTAACATGGCCGAGGCTGTTTCCCATTCAGGCAATATGCGGATGGAGGCTGCGGACCTCAGGATCGTATTGTCCCCAATCGGGTTGCTTCAGGGGGAGATCTCACCGACTCGCATCGATGTATATCAGCCTATTGTCCACCTGCGGTCCCTCCCGGGGGAGCCGGCGGGAGCGGCCGTTGGTTGGGCCGACGGGGTCTTTCCGGTGTTGCTGCGTCAGTTCGGAGAGCTTGTTTCTTTGCATCTGGAGGACGGCCGCTTGGATTTGAACGGCGGGTCGGTCCGATTGAAGGACTTCGATCTCATTGCAGAGCAGCGGGTGAACGCGCCTTTAACGGTCGATTTCAGGACCCGTGGACGCCTCATCCATGACCGGCGCGAGTCGATCCTTTCTCTGGAGGGCGAGGTGAAGGAGGACGCGGTTCATCCAGAGGCGCCGCTCTGCCGGATGCGTCTTGAAGGCCGTTCGTTCCCGATCCGGTGGTTGCCTTGGCCTTCTTTCATTCCCTGGCAGGGCGGAAGGATGGACATGGACATCTCGCTGAGCGGCAGCCGGGCTCTGGGTTTTAGTGCGGATGCCCGGCTGAAGGGAAGACAGTGCGCCTTCGAGATTCGAAACGCGGAGCGGAGCAAGTCATACCGTTTCAGCGAGTTGGTATTGAACACAACGGCTGCTTATGCTGATCGGCGCATCGACCTGACTTCTTTCACACTGCAGGGCCCCGGTTTTCATTTTACCGGTTCCTCCGGATTCGATCTGAAGAATCCCAAAGATCCGGAGATCCTTATCCTGGCCAGTAGTGATGCAATCGCGTTGAAGGATTTTATGCCCTTGATCCCGGATTCGATTCTGCCTGCCTGGTTAGAGAAAGACCTGTTTCCGCTTCTGCAGGATGGAGAGGCGGTCTTGGACGGAATTCGCGTGGCTGGGTCCGTGAGCCGCATCGGATCCCTGGGTGACAGGAGAAACGCCGACACGCTCTCTCTCTCGATAGGCTGGAAGGGGTTGACCGCCGATACGCCTTGGGCCCCGGTTCCTTTTCGGGAGATTCCGGGATCGCTGGATATCGCGAATGGGGAGTTGAGGATCTCGGGTATCAGGGCGCTTTTCGGGCAATCGGAACTCCAGGAAGGGTCGATGATCATCTTCGATCTCTATGAGGATCCCCCCGTTTTCGATTTTTCCCTGAAGGGACGATTGGACGCTTCCGACCTTGCAGCCATCGCCGGGAGGGTGCCGCTGCCGCCCGGCTTGACGGGATGGGTCGAGCGCACGAAGCCCGAATCGGTCGGCGGCCGCATCGAGGCCGATGTCCGGGTCGCCTACGTGTCAGGAGCGGCCTGGCCGGTCCTGCAGAGCGGCGTTTTCGAGGTGGTCGATGGGAGATGGTCCCCGGATGATGCGACGGGGGTCCTGCACGTTGAGCAAGGGACCCTGCAACTCGATCTCGCCGGGGAAAGCCGCTTTTCCAGCCGTTTTGACTGGGAAGGCTCATCGTTAGAGATGGAGGGCGCCTTCGGCCCGGGCTGGGAAGACGGATGGAGTCTGAGCGGTCAAGGCGGGATCGATTTCTTGAGGCTGATGCAGTATACCGGGATCGTGTCGCCGTGGCTGCCGGCCTTTCCCCAAGACGTTCCATGCCGGTTTTCCCTGAAGGCCGTGGACGCGGGATGGCAGATTGTGGCTGAAGCGGACATTTCCGGCATGACATGGGATGCGCCTACCTTCTCGATGAAACTGCCGGATCAGGGTTGCCGGGTGGCGTTCGACGGCACGTACCTCCCCGAAAGGAATAAACGGATTTCCGGCAAGGCCTTGTTTTCTTTGCAGAACGCAACCGCCGAGGTCACGGGATTCGGCGATGTCGACAGGCTGCAGGTGTCGGTTGCCTCATCTTCCTTGCCGTTGAAGACGCTTCATTTTCGCCCCACGCTGGCTGGGCGGGTCCCCCTTGAAGGGGTCCTGAAGGGAGATCTCGATCTGGTCATCCCGACGCACTCTCCGGAGGACTTCTCGGCCGAGGGCTTCTTGTCAGGTCAGGACATGGCGTGGACCCTGCCGATGACTTCCATGTCGATTCGCGAGGGGATGTTCGCGTTGGCCTTGGACGGCGAGTCGTGCGAGCTCACTGAGCTTTCGCTTCTGCTGGACGAGGGCCATGTATCCGGGCGCGGCACGTTCGACTCGCTCTGGAGGGCCCCGAGCGGTGATGTGCACCTGGAGGTCGAGCGTGTCGATTTCTCTCGTCTTCTGGAGTCGTTGAAGAAGGTGGGCGCAGGGGAATCCGGACGGAAAGACTGGGATTTCCCCCAGAAGGCCGATTTGGGGTTTTCGGTGGCGATCGATCAGGCCGAGTGGAACGGGCGCGGATGCGGGAAGTTGAAAGGCGAGTTGACCCTGGCCGGCGGAGCCCTCTCTGTGGAAGATGTCCTGCTGCAGCTGCAGCAGACGCGCATGACCCTGAAAGGCTCGGTGCGCCGGGGTGGATCCCCTTCGATCGAGGTTTCGGCCCATGTCCTGTCGGAGGAGCAGCCGATCAGTGAAATTGCGGGTCTTTGCGGGTGGAAGCCCACCGAGATCGAAGGGCGTCTGAGTATGGAAGGTTTTTTTTTCACACGCGGGAAGCGATTTTCGGATCTGACAAAGAACATGGATGGCCGGGCAAGGGTGAAGCTCGAAGACGGGATCATCAGACGATCCAACCTGATTGTCAAGATATTGGAATTTCTCAGTCTGCAGAGGATCGTCGACCGGCGGCCGGATGATATCTCCCGTGAAGGATTCTACTTTCAGAGCATCGAGGGGCAGATAGCGGCCGAAAAAGGGGTTCTCGAAAGCGACGACCTTCTGATCAGGAGCCCGGCCTTCAATGCCGCAGTCGAGGGGTCTCTCGATCTCCGGACGCAAACGGTCGCAATGGATATGGGTGTCCAGCCCTTGGGGACCATCGACAGCCTTGTGAGCCGAATTCCGGTGGTGGGTTATATATTGAGTGGTGAAGACAAGACCGTTCTGGTGTATCGTTTCAAAATCCACGGACCGGTTGACCAGCCGGAAATCGACTACGTTCCCCTGAAGGACATCGGAGACAGCATGAAGGGTTACATGGAGCGATTGATCGGTACACCGTGGCGGCTTCTCAAAAAGATAGGCAGAATCAGCAGAGAGATCGAACAGACCGAACCCTTGGAGCCTGCGGAAGAAGGGCTCTAGACGCCGGTTTTCGAAAGGAACGTCCAGATGGCCAAAATTGACCTGGTTGATATCTTCAAGCGCCGCACCCGGCATCCCTATAGACCCCGAGCTTCTCACCTGGTGGAGCATCTTTTTCCGGATTTCAGCCTGATTTCACCGCCAGGAGGCTCTTTGCTGGCGGGTGTCACCTCTTTTGCGAACCATCAGCTCTATGTCGTCGCCCAGCAAAAACCCACGCCGGATGACCTGCGCAGCAGCGAGGATCTCAAGAAGCTCAACTATGGCATGCTGACCTCGGATGATCACGCCCGGATCCTGAGGATCCTGCGCGAGGCGGCAGCTTCGGATACCGACAAGACGGTCCTTTTCAGCGTCATTGATACTTATGGTGCTGATATTTCAATGTATTCCGCTCAAAGGTTTCAGGCTTTCTTCATCGCCCACCTCATCCGTGCCTTCCTGACCATCCCGGTCAGAACCGTGTCCCTTATCCTGGGGGAGGGGGGGAGCGGGGGGGCGCTGGCGATTCAGGTGACGGACGTCCGCGGGCAAATGGAAGACGCCCTTTATGCCACAGCGCCTCCGGAGAGTATGGCTTCGATTGTTTTCCGGGATGCCACCCGGATTCAGGATGCCCTGACGGTTCTGAAGCCTGCGGCGAAGGAATTGAAGGCCTTGGATGTGATCGACCGGATTGTTCCTTCTCCCGAGGATGTAACGGATGTCGAGGGGTTTGCCGCGAACGTGAAGGATTTCCTGTCCAAGGCGGTCAAAGACCTTTCGCGCAATCATATCAGCAAGCTGATCAAGCGCAGGGAGATGCGCGCCAAATCATATGGGGTGTCGAAAGGAAGCGGCCCTCTTTATGACATCAAGCGCTACATCGAAAAACCGATCAAGATGGCATTCCGCAGACCCGCACCCGACATCAAGATCGTCAACTACTCGAGTCTGACAGAGGTGGGGGATGATTACGGTCACATGGATGGCAGAGCGGAGGATACGGAGTTTATCGAATGCGGGTCTGGAAAGAGCGGGGAGGGCAAGCATCGGGGCTGCGGCAAACTGATCCCTCTCAAGGATTTCCTGGACAATTTCCAGGTTTGCCCCGAGTGCGGCTATGCCTACATCCTGAGCGCGACTGGATGGATAGACTGCCTTGCGGATACCGGGAGTTTTCATGAACTCTACAGAAACCTGAGTGTAGAGGATCTCCTCGAAGAAGACGCCATGACCAGTTATTACCGTGATTTCCTGGCGAAGCAGGAGGGCCGGTCCCATTTCAAGGAATCCCTCGTGGTCGGCAGCGCGGAAATCCATCATTTCAAAGTCGTCATGGCCATCAGCGAATTTTACTACTGCGGCGGGTCGATGGGAGTGGTTTTCGGCGAGAAGTTTCGGAGGGCGGTCGACTATGCGATCCAGGAGAATATCCCCCTCGTGAGTCTGTGTTGTTCGGGTGGGGCGCGCCTTTATGAGGGTATTTCGGCCCTGATGCAGATGGTTAAAACAGTGGAGTCGGTCAACCGCCTCAAACGGGCCGGGCTGCCGTTCATCTCGGTCCTGGCGGACCCCTCGACGGGCGGCGCGATTGCGAGTTATGCGGCTCTGGGGGATGTCGTCATTGCTGAGCCCGGGGCCCTGGTGATCTTCGCCGGCCCGCGAGTGATGAAATCACGCGGGTTTCAGGTCGAGGAAAAACTGGTCCGGTCGCATTTTCTGCACCAGATCTCAGGGGAAATCTATGATCGGCTCGATTACTACCACGATATACGCGGTATCCAGGAGATCTGTGAGCGGAAACACATGAAATACACCCTTGCGAAGTACCTGGAATTTTACCGACGAACGGGTCTACGTCTCCCGCGCAAGACCCGCAGGAAGAAGGGTCGTTCAACCGCCGTCTGATGATCATTCGAGCAGTTCCCGGATGGCAGGCACTACATAGACGCCGCTCAGGTCGAAGCGCCTCAAGGATTGGAGGAGAAGGTCTTTTTTCTCTTCGAGGCAGGCCCGTTTATCGACAATGATAACGGGCCTGCCTCGTATGCGGCACAGGCCTCCCTTGCTGGCAGCGATTTTTCCATGTGAGAGGTTCTCGTAGCGGATCCCGATCTCCAAGGCCGCTGCCAGGGATTCGAGAGTCTCGATCATTTCCTCGTTTGTCACCCTTCTCCTCCGATTCCCGGACGGCGCTCCGAAGAAAGGCTCGCGATACCCTTCAGCCCTTCAACCGTGCCATATCTTGCACCAAGGCCCTGACCGCATCCGCGGAATGCTGCAGTGCCTCGGCTTCAGCACCTGTCAGGTTGATTTCGATGATCTCCTCTATCCCTGCTGCACCCAGTTTCGTCGGGACGCCGATGAAAAGGTCTTTGATGCCGTATTCCCCTTCCAGATAGGCCGCACAGGGAAGGACCTTGTGTTTGTCTTTGAGGATCGCCTCAGCCATTTCGACGGCTGCCGATGCCGGCGCATAATAGGCGCTGCCGGTCTTGAGGAGTCCGACGATCTCGGCACCGCCGTTCCGTGTCCGTTGTACAATGGCCTCGATCTTGGCCGGCGACAGGAGTTCCGTAATAGGAATGCCCGCTACGGTGGAGTAGCGCGGAAGGGGGACCATGGTGTCTCCGTGACCACCGAGCACGAAGGCATGGGTATTTTCGACGGACACGTTCAATTCCATGGCGATAAAGGCGCGGAAACGAGCCGAGTCGAGCACCCCGGCCATGCCTATGACCCGGTTCTTGGGAAAGCCGCTCGCTTCGAAGGCGGCATGGCACATGGCATCCAGCGGGTTGCTGACGATGATCAGGATCGATTCGGGCGCCACCTCTGCAATGGATTTGGCCACCCCCGATACGATGCCCATGTTCGTTGCAAGGAGGTCGTCACGACTCATGCCCGGTTTGCGGGCAATGCCAGCGGTGATGATGACGATATCCGCATCGGCTGCGGCGCTGTAGTCCCCCGTAACACCCGTGATTTTGGCGTCATGCTTTTCGATGGGCGCGGCTTCAGTGAGGTCGAGGGCCTTCCCTGCAGGGACCCCTTCGAGGATGTCGATAATGACCACGTCGCCCAACTCCTTTTCCGCCAGTCGCATGGCTGCGGTTGCCCCTACGTTTCCGGCTCCGACTACAGCGATCTTGTGCTTCATGTGGTTCCTCCTTGGTTGTTCTGTTGAATGATGTGTCAATTCGGTGTTGGCGCTTTTACCTCCTCGGTATTTGAGGCCCAACTCCGCCGATTCGAGGCGGGACCCACCTTCCATGAATCTCATGAAACCATAAACGTGTGCTGGGGCGAACGGTGCATCTTTGTGCTGGCAACCGCGCAAATGGACGCAGAGACGGGCAAAAAGACTCTGTCCGGGTGGAAACCATCGGATGTCGCCGACATAAACGAGCCCTATGAGAGAGAGCTTTGTTTGATCATCCCAGTGGTTCAGGGAACGGGTTCCGCAGGTTCACAAGGACGATTCCCTCAGGCCGGAAGGGCGGCGGTTTTGTTTGGCCGGCTTTCCGGCTGTTTCCAGACGATCTTCTGGCCTAGCCGGGTTCGGCGGCGGCGCGTCCGGGCATAATGACCGCGCACCAAGGTCGAATACCGTCTCGCGAATGGATAAACGGCGCAATTGCCCCGCAAAAGCGCGGGCTGGATTCGAACACTCGAAAAGCGGGAGCCTTGGTCCAGCGGGTTCCCCTCTGGTTCATGACCGGCCGTTGCTGCTGCGAGTTGCCAGCCGGAAAAGCAGTCGGCAAAATTATAGAACAATTGAAATTTTAAGGTCAAGCAGTCAGCGTTGTTGAAGGGGTAAGTATTGATTTTGAATAGGAATTGATTGACTTCGAGGTTTTTGGTGGGTAATAATAAAAATATTAATGACATAGGCGGGTAAAGCATGGAAAAGACAGTGGTGCTCAGGGAGCGGGATATTGCGGAATGTCTACAGACCATCGCTGACGCGATCCTCCGGCGGAATAATATCTTGAAGGATGTCGCTTTGGTGGGTATCAGGACAGGAGGAGCTTTTCTCGCCGCCCGGCTGCAGGATGCCATCAGGGAGAAAAGCGGGAAGGTTTTACCTATGGGGGTACTGGATATCACCTTGTACCGCGACGACTGGACGAGGATTGGTCCGGCGCCGGTGGTGGGAAAGACGGAGCTGCCTTTTTCCGTCGATGACAAGACCGTGGTGCTGGTTGACGATGTCCTGTTTACCGGGAGGACGGTGCGGGCGGCGATGGATGCCCTTATGGATTACGGTCGGCCGCGCCGGATTGAACTGGCGGTTCTGGTGGACCGTGGTGAGAGGAATCGTGAACTGCCGATCTTCGCCAATTACGTCGGCTCTGTCTATGAAAGCTCCGTCGACACGACCGTGAATGTCTACCTCAAGGAAGAGGGCTATTTCGATCACGTTGCGATAGAAGAAAAGAGGACTGTTTGAAGTCAGGTTCAAAAAAGAAGAGCAAAAAGAAGGCGAAGGATGGCAGGCGCCTTTCGAGTGCAGAGGATGCCCGTTTGAAAGAATTGCTGGACATGGCTCAAATGGCTCCCCCTGATTCTCTGGCGGCCGAGGCGGGTGGACCGGAGATGGCCCAAGCCTTGATCGAAAGGTTGGCGCAGGACGACTCCCCTCGTTTGGAGACGATTGCCGCGCTCGCGGAGGCCTATCCTGAAAAAACCGTGCGCAAAGCGCTCAGACGAGCGGTTTTCCAGATGGAGCGGCGCGGTATCCCCTTGGATTTCCTGCAGGAAAATGCAGCGCTACGGCCCGAACCGGCGCTGAAGGGCCGTGTGGGAAATGAACTATATGCGCGGATAGGACCAGTCATGGATCTGAGCGGGGCGCGGTTGGTCATGGTTACGGCGACTCATCCGCTCAGGGGCCATGAGGTCTTGATTGCGGTTGTCTCACCTGAGAAAGGTTTCCTCGATGTCTTCGCGGGCAGAGTGAACAGGAAGCAACTCACGAGGCTCGAAAAAGACATGGAGGCCGAGGGGCAGCCGCTGGTGGACACCTCACTCGTGCACTCGGCGGATGTGCTTGAAAAGGCTTACCAGCAGCATATCCGGATGAACGCCGGTGCACCCGATGGATACCTGGCAATCCGTCCAGACTTGCTCGCACGTGCGGCCCGCCCGAAATCACCCGCAGTCGAAGAAGTGTCTGCGGCCTCAACCGAGACACTCCAGCCTCCGACCCAGGCCCAGTGCGCTCTCTTATTCAGGGAGGCGTGCATGGAAAGATGGCTGATCGATGTCGACCTGCTCCAGCCATATTTAGAGGAGATGCGGTCCGCGGCCGAAAGCCGCCTCGTGCTATCGGCGATGTCTCAGGCCGATCGCCTGGACGATATCAGAGGCCGTGCCCTGTCCGGCATCTTCACCGGAGCGAAGATGGATTTCCTGAGGGATTGCTTGACCGAGAATGCCTTCGTTTTCCGAGGGATCGGGAGAGACGATACTGCTGGAATAAGTCTCCAGGCCGCTCAGGAATGCGTCAGATTCAGGGATGCTCCTGACGGGAGCGCGTTCCTCCGATATCTTTTGGACCGCAGCCTTGCCCAGGCGGGAGGTGTCGACGTCGGAAAACCTCCTGAGGAGGATCTTATGGAGGAAAACCGGACGGAAAAGCCACTGATCCTTGCGTGAAGAGGGAAAGGAGACCGTTTCAGATGCCTGTATCGATTTCTGTCAAAAGCGGCGCCAGGGCCGAAATGATCGACATCACAGGGCGGGTGCAGGAGACGCTGCGGCAGGTCGGCGTCAAAGACGGCCAGTGTCTGGTTTATGTCCCCCATACGACGGCCGGCGTAACCATCAACGAGGGTGCCGATCCGGACGTGTGCGGGGATATCCTTGCCAGGCTTGAATTCCTCGTGCCCAGGAATGCCGGGTACCGCCACGCAGAGGGCAATGCGGACAGCCATATCAAGACGTCTTTGATGGGGAATTCCGTCTCCGTCCTGGTGGAAGAAGGAAGCCTGGTTCTGGGGACGTGGCAGAGGATCTTTCTGTGCGAGTTCGACGGGCCGAGAACACGGCGGGTCTTCGTTGCCTGCAAGTAGGGGGGACGTTCTTCCTTCAAAAGATCTGCTGCCGCTGTTCGTGCAATTTATCCCTCGAGTGACTGGAAGAACAGCGCCTTCCAGGTCCCCGAGTTCAGAAAAAAGGGCCTCCATTCTGGACATGACTCCCTTGAAGCGAATTCCTGCTGCGACGAGTCCTCAATAAAGACATATTCCCGAAGGGTCGAGGCCGATCTTTTCGACCCATTTTTTCACCTCTCTGTGCAGGATTCTGTAAAACCGTTCACCTCCGCCCAGCCCCCGTCTGCCGAAAAAATAATTGATCTCGAGAAAAAGAGGCTCGGGATCGACCTCGGCGAGGTTGAAAACGATGTCGACGGCCGCCAGATTGAGGGGGGCGGAACGGGCAAAGCCTCTTACAGCCGCCACCGCTTTGCGCTGAAGGTTTTGATTCCAGGAGTGGTCGACCACCGCCCCGCGGGCGATGGTCGTGATGATCTGGTTTGGAACGGCAGGACGCTTCCAGAAACTGATCGCGGTTCCACCGATTAGAACGACTCTCAGGACATTGCCTTCCGTATCGATCAGATCCTGGCTGACGAATCCGCTTGCGCCACCTTCCTCGCATTGCCGCAAATGCTGAAGCGTACGGCTCAGCTCCCGCTGGCTGCGGATGAGGAAGACGCCTTCGGCTTCGTGATGGTCGTCCTGCTTGATGAGGAATGGAAACGCATGTGGTTGATGGCCGCAGTCCCAGGTGTGCTTGAAATCTTCTGTCGACGCCCACAAAGAGGTGCGAGGATGGGGGCAGTTGTACCGTGCAAAGAGTTCAGCCTGCCCGCACTTGCCTGGATAGCGGAACCGCAGGGAGTAATCGGGAAAGACGGGTACGCCTGATGCGGCGCAGACCTCGAAAAGCTCTCCGGAGCATCCCTGTGGCAGTAGGATGGCACGGGCCTTCCCTATGAGCCCCTTTTCAGAAGCGCCGAGCGGACGCGATCCCAGGATGATCTGGACATCCCCCCCGAGGCATGGATGAAAAGAAAGGATCATGAGCGGTCCGATGAACTGTATGCACCGTTTGACAATTCTCTGTTCAAGCATTAGGATGATATCAAAAACTTGTCTGTGTAAGGAATGATAAAAATGCCTATCTACGAGTTTCGCTGCCTGCAGTGCGGGGCGTTTGTCGAGAAACTGTTGACGCGCTCGGAGGAGCCGGTCGAGCTGGTTTGTCCTGAGTGCCGGTCCGAATCCTTCGAGCGGGTGGTTAGCCGGACCAATTATGTCATGGGGGTCGGACCCGGGGGTAAATCACCAAAAATTACTGCGAAGTCATGTGGTTCAGGCAACCAGTGTATGACTCTGGATCTTCCCGGTCCGGGAAAATAGCCTCGGTTAAAATCCGGAAAGGGCCTTTTTTGCCGATCTCGGTGTCAAAGTGCAGGTTTACTCTTGCGGCGACCCGGAGGTCGCATCCTTAACAAACGCTTGATTCCCGCTGCATTGGCAGGAAAACCTCGTTTCCGGGCCTTCCAGACGGCCTTCCACCCTCCTTCGGCGAGACGGCCGGGGTGCTGCGTTTGATGATCGTTCCCGCGTCTGTTCGAATCACTGGTGCCGCCCATATCTTGTTGCCGCAGGGGGCCTTTTGACTCCCAGGGATTTTTGCCCCCAGCCGCTCAAGGGCTTTGTATGCTGGGGCGGTCAAGCAGCGCGGGAGGTGCGGTGACCTGTGCGACGGGGTCGAGACAATGGCAGAGAATGAGCTGAAGGCTGAAGCATTGCTGGAATTGAACGCGGATGACGAGGCGCTTATCATGCAGCTCTTTTACGAGCGGATGGTACCGCTGCTCGAGCGGGCCGACGCCAGGATAGGAACCCTGAATTGCCGATTTGCCGGAGATGCTTACAGGCATTGGAATCTCCATTTTTGCTCGGCCGGTTCTTCCTTTCAGATTACGGGCTTGGAGTACGACGAGACGAGTGATGAACTGAGCCTCGACCTCTGACCCGGATGAGGGAGGCGGGGATAAAGGCCGCCTCTTGGCTCATCTGCGCGAATTCGTTTCCATCCGGAAAGGGTCCTTTTTGCCAATCTCGGCGTCAATCTGTACGTTTGTTTGTGCGGCGATATAGGTCGCCTCCGCGCAGACGTTTGATTTTCTTGATATGGTCAAAAAATCCTCATTTCCGGATTGGAAACTGGGTAGTACCGGGAAATCATTTCCGGATGGACACGAATTCAGTTCACAAGCCTCCGTCGAGGCAGAGGATATTGGACATGCTCTTGGATCAACAGCTTCAGGGAAGAGATTTTATCAAACGGCCCACCTGCCCCTTTTGCGGGCTTATGATTGAGCCGCCTAAGGAACTCAGGACCTGCAGGCCTGGTGAAATGCCTGTTGGAACCTGCAGTTGCGGGGCGGTTTATGCCTGTGATGTCACAGGTCGCCACAGCGGGGAGGCTTTGATCGAGTCTCTGGTTTTCTCCTGTGACATGGACTGGGATTTGGCCTGGAATCTGCTGCCGGAAGAGGACTACCTGTACGAGATCGTGGACCATTACGACCTCGCAAATCACGTGATCGTTCCGGGGGGTTTCTTCGAGGGGCGGCGTATTTCCGGGGTTCTTTTTTTCGTTCGGCTGCACAAAGATGTCCTGGAGGTGAGCGCAGACGGCGTCAGGCGAAAAATGGAGGATGCCGTTCCTACCTTTTACGAGCGCAAGATGCGCAGACGCCCGGTGAAGCGCAGGGTCTCCAAGACGGAACTGGAGCAGCTGGTCCGGGATTTTAACGCCGATGCCCTGATCGAACTCGCCCGCGAGGACCCGAAGATCATCCGCATGGTGCAGAGGTTCCTCTACTCGGGGGATCGGCTTTTCAGACAGCGTGCAGCCGATTTGCTGGGTCGTATTGCGGCTGTGGTAGGGGAATCTGAGCCAAAGGCGGTTTCGAATCTTCTGCAAAATCTGTTTTACGCGGTTTCGGACACAGCGGCATCGACATGGGGCGCCTTCGAGGCGATCGGCGAGATCATTGCCCGTAAACCCGACCTTTTTGCCGGTTATATGCCACAGCTCTATCCCTTTCTCACGGATGCGACGCGCCGATCCCAGACGGTGCAGGCGCTGGCGAGAATAGCAGCCTCCGTCCCTCAGTTGCTGCGCAAGATCACCTTCCACTTCATTCCGCTTTTGAAAGACCCGGACCCGGAGGTCCGTGGACAGACGGTCAGACTGCTCGGATATCTGCAGGCCAGTGAACTGAAGGACGATATGGTCGAGCTTCTGCCGGATGAACACGAACTCATCCTTTATGATTCCGGGCGTCTCGAAAGGACGTCTGTCGGAGCGATCGCTGCGGAGGCTCTACGGCGTCTATGAAGATCCGTTGTTGTATCCCCGGTCCCGACGGTGACTGGGAACTGCGCGCCGCCGATCTTGACACCCCGTTTATGCTTGGGCCAGGAGCAGCGCATCCTCAGATGACTGTTGGGGATTTTTTTGAAGCCGTTAAGAGCTTTTTGACCGCCGATGAGGTCATTCGTGAGCCGCTTTCGGCGGCCTACGGGGAAGAGATGCTGCTTCCCTTGCAGGACGCGGGAGAGCGATGGCTGATCCGGATGGAAAAGCATGGGGCCTTTTATCATGTCGCTTGTGTCGAAGGAGGGTGTTTAGGACCTAGACGCAGGCTTGCGGTGGTCTCCGCCCTTGAAGAGACCGGGAAGCGCTTTCTCAAGGACGATGTTCGGAATATTGGCCGCCTTCTGGAGAAAAGGGGTGGGGGAGATCTCCCTGTTGCATACTGCATGGCTGAGATCCATTCTTCCTGTGGCGAGGGGAAGCCCGGCTGGCTCATGGTGCTGTCGGAATGGCTCGAGGACTGTCATGAATGGCATCACACGTTGGGCGAGGGAACATCACACATCCTGATCTGGGATCGAGCCGGGGGGGGACGCCGTGCCGATGAAGCGGAATACGCCGCCATTTATCGCGGGGTATCCCGGCTCCTGGCCCTGCATTACAACCCCGTGACCTTTGAGCGGATCGATCTCTGGCACCATGCGGCGGGGGATTTCGTTGTCTCTCGGTTCGGAGACGATCTCCGGGTCAGGTTGACTACGGTCAGGCGCTATGAGTCTATGCCCTTTTTCGCAGGAGAGAGCGGTGTAGATCCCAGGATTCCGCTGGTCTATCTTTTCCTCGAATCAGCGCTCAAGACCAGATGCGACCGACGCGACGGCACCGGCGAGGTCGTTTGGGCAGAAGACGATGTGCTGGGCCCCACGCTGGACGGTTTTTGCCTTGGCTTGAGAGAAAAAGAAGCGGATCGAGATGCGCTCCCTGAAAACGCAGGCCATCTTCTGGAACTCCTCAAGCCGTTTTCAGCGGAGGAACTGTTGCAGGTCTATTCTTCCCTGCTTCCGCTTTATGAAAGGGAGGACCCGGAGGAACTTCGGATGATGCAAATCCGGTTGCCGGAGCACTGCCGCGCCCTGTTCAGGACCATCCAAAGTGCGTCTTTACGAGCCTTTCAAGCGGCTGACCGAGCACAGCCGGCAGGGAGACCAGCAGGTCGGCCTTGAGGGGATCGCCTTGTTCCAGCCCTGCCAGCAGGGATCTGGAAAGCTGATACAGTTCGCGGAAAACGGTATCCAGAGAGAATGCGGGATAGGCCTCATCAGGCCCGAAACCTGACTTCGGGCAGTAACGGATGCGCCCTTGGATAACGGTCGGGATCCCATAGATACGGCAGGTGATGGGCCGCCAAGGGTAGATGAGGCACAGGCCCGTGGGGAGGAGCATTGGACACCGGACCCGCTCCTGGGCCATCAGACGGTTGGATCGGAAGGGGTCGTCTGCAAACGGCAGGATCCGCGTTCGAAGTCTTTCGATCTCTTTGCGGCTCTTTTCACAGCGAAGCAGCGCCGGACGCCGGTCTTTGCGGGAAAGATCCTCGAAATGCGAGTGGATCCATACAGCTTCGATCAGGAAGAGCCCGAACACGGCATGGCAGCAATCCCGGCAGCCAGGTTGGCAGAGGACGCGATCGCTGTAATCGGACTGGAATCTCCGAAAGGCACCGTCGGCTGCAGCGGCCAGCTCTCGATAGCGCTCGAAAAGGTCGTGCTGAAGGCTTGGGGTGTCGAGAGAGATCACGATGACATCGGGCCGTCCCGTTAAGGTTTCCGGTAGGGGAGCAGCCGTTTGATAAATTCAGGGTGAGCCTCGAACCCGAGAGCGATCGCTCGGTCCAGGTGTTCGATCGCCTTGGCGTAGTTTTCGGCTGCATAGTAGGCGAAGGCGAGGTTGTTGTGCCCCAGTGCGAAATCCGGTGCAAGCGCGACGAGCTCCTGACCGGTTTCGATCGCCTTCTCGACCTCCTCTTTCTGCAGGTAGGCATTCACCAGGTTGTTCCAGGCCTGGGCGATCTTCGGGTTGAGTTCGATGGCCTTTTTCAGGGCCTCGATCGCCTCATCCGTTCGGCTCATCTGCAGGTAGGCGAATCCCAGATTGGCGTAGCCCCTTGCATAACGTGGCTCCAGTTCGATGGCCTTCAGGTTGACCTCGGCGACCCGTTCGAGATCGCCTTTCTTGAAATAGATATACCCGAGGTTTACATACGCCTCGAACATCCTGACGCTGTTCCCGATGGCGTCGTTGAAGACCTTGATGGCTTCGTCCAGGTGGCCTCCCTCCATCAGGGAGACCCCCAGGTTGTAACTGGTATTGGCGCATTCGGGATTGGACTTCAGAATCTCTTTTTGCTCCGCGATAAACGCTTCGGAATCCTGCGGTACTTTCATTTCTTCACCTTGGATCGATCGGCTCGGTGTGGCGGTTCATGAGTCGGCGGATCTTCCTGAGGACGCCCGCCCGTAATCTGATGCTTCAAGTGGACCGCTTCACGCCGTCTTCTATTCGAATCGAGATACAAAGAGGTCGTCGGCCACATGAGCCGACGACCTCGAATCATGCTCCGGCATTCTTTTCAGAACACCGGGTGGACAGACCGGCTAGTGGTCTTCCGTCTGACCCCTGCCTTTCAGGCCGTACATCGTGCTGCTTCCGGTCGAAAAATAGATCAGCTTCTCTTCGTTGATCAGCGCCGTCGCCGCCTTCTTGATCTCGCGGGACTTTGCTTCCGGCATGGATTCCTGAACGGCCTTTTCCATATCTTTGAAATAGAATTTGGACTTTTTGCTTGATGTAGCAAAGTCCATGATGGCCTTTTTGATATCTTCCATTTCAGCTCTCCTTTATTGAGACGCGAACGGGCGGGAATTAGTCCTCGATCCCGCCGGCGGCCCTCGAAACCTCCCAAGCAGCCTCGGTGTATTTGAACTGCGTGGAGGTTCTGTAGGTATCGTACTGCAAGCGGTAATCATCGATGAGGTGCTCGGTGAAGGGGATGTTCGTCTTTTCGAAGAACTTTTCCCAGCCGATCCGCTCGGCCCAGTCGCCGACCCGCTCGTATTTTTTGGCGTCGGAGGCATAGGCTTCGATGATCTGCTTGACGGTTTCACATACCTCAGGATACCTGGGGAAGTTGTTGGGCAGGAAGGGCACCACGACCTTGGAAAATTTGGGAGGCGAGATCCGGTTGGAGATCTTGCCGCCGGCCAGGATGGTCACGCCGTCGCCCTCTTTGTCCGAAAGCGGCAAGGCCATGCACATGGTGTAGCAATTGCCGCAGAACATGCAGCGTTCTTCCTTGATCTTGACCGCCTTTTTCCCGGATTCCGTCTTGGCCGGGGAGATGGCGCCGGTCGGACAGGCCGCGATGACCAGCGGGATCTCGCAGACCGATTCCAGGACCTCCGCATCGACGATCGGCGGCTTGCGGTGATACCCGAGCAGGGCGATATCGGAGCAGTGCACGGCGCCGCACATATTCAGGCAGCAGGCCATGGAAACGCGGACCTGCGCCGGCAGGGTCATGCCCTGGAAATAGTCGAAAAGATCGTCCATCACGGCTTTGACCATGGAGGAGGCATCCGTTGCCGGGGTATGGCAGTGGATGTAACCCTGCGTGTGAACAATGTTGGTCAGGCCGGCGCCGGTCCCGCCGATGGGGAACTTGTAGCTGCCGGAGACGTGCTTGCGGCTCATGAGGTCCTTTTTCAAGGCCTCGAGCTTGTCGGAGCTGTCCACCAGGAATTCGATGTTGTTCCGGGTGGTGAAACGCATGTGCCCTTCGCAGTACTTGTCGGCGATATCGCAGATCTCGCGGACGTGTTCGACGGTCATAAAACGGCAGCCGCCGCAGCGCACGGTGAAGACCTTGTCTCCGGTCTCGGAGAAGTGGACCAGGATGCCGGGTTCGAGGATTTCGTGGTGGGTCCACTTGCCGTAGTTGTTCCGGATGATCGGGGGAAAGTACTGCCAGAAATGCCGCGGACCGAGGTCGGTAATGCGGTTTTCCATGGGTTTTTCAGGGTTATAGAGTCCGAGTCTTTCGGTTGATAGAGCCATGAGTCATACCTCCTATCTCTTGTGTCTGGATCGGTAGTCGTTGATGTCGCGCTGCCAGCCGCCGGGAACGTCTTCCTCTTTCCAGAAGATATAGGGGTTGCTGCGCGGCTCTTTGACCATTTGGGGCATCGGAGGAATCTCCAGGACCTCGAGAAACTTGGGAATGCCGTAACGCTGGATCAGTTCGCCCAGTCGCTCGCGGTTTTTCCCCTCTTCCATCCACCAATCCCAGACCTTTTCGACGATTTCTTTGATATTGTCGTACGGGGGCTCCGCCTTCATAAAGGGAATGGTCAGCACGGACATCTGGGCGCCTTCGAGAATAGGGGCCTTGGCGCCGAAAAGGAGGCTCACGCCCGTATCCAGGCCCGGCCGGAGGGCCTTGGGCATAACGTTGATGCAATGCATGCAGCGAGTGCATTCCTTGTCGTCGATCTTGAGCTTGCCGTCTTCCATCCACATGCACTGGGTCGGGCAGAGGTCGATGACTTCCTTCTGGATGTCGAATTTACCCCAGTCCCTGCCCTTGTGGGCACCGGCGTTGGGCGGAATCTCGCCGCCGATGTAGGCCTTGACCGCTTCCTGGTCGATCCGGATGTTGTCGCGCCAGGTGCCGATGAAGGACATATCGGAGCGGGCGATGGAGGCGACGCAGCCGTTGGGGCAGCCGTCGAACTTGAATTTGAACTTGTACGGGAACGCCGGTCTGTGAAGTTCATCCTGATAGTGATGGGTCAACTCGTAGCACATATCCTGCGTGTCGATGCAGGACCATTCACAGCGGGCCTTGCCGATGCAGCAGGATGGGGTCCGGAGGTTCGAGCCCGATCCGCCCAAGTCCTGCTGGAGGATATGGGTCAGTTCGTAAAAAATGGGCTCGAGCTGTTCGGTGAAGGTCCCGAGGAAGATGATGTCGCCGGTCGAACCGTGCATGTTCATCAACCCGCTGCCGCGATATTCCCAGAGGTCGCAAAGGGAGCGGAGATAATCGGTGTTGTAGAACTTGCTGGCGGGCTGGTTGACACGCATCGTGTGGAAATGGGCGATCGAGGGGTACTTCTCGGGCATGTCGGAGTAACGGCCGATGACGCCGCCGCCGTATCCGAAGACGCCCACGATGCCGCCGTGCTTCCAGTGGGTCTCGCCGTCGTTGAAAGAGTCTTCCAACTGACCGAGCATGTCTTCCACGACGTCTCTTTCGATCAGCATCCGGTCGGTGGAGAGTTTGCGGCGATGAAGGGCCTGGCGTTTGGCATCGGCGACGAAGCTCGGCCACGGACCTTTCTCGAGGTCGTCCAGCAGCGGGGTGGGGTGTTTGACCTTGAAGCTCTTCAGCTCTTCCTCGGTGTAGTTTTTGAGTTCGTCATCCTTGTAGATGCGAAGCTCTTGATATTTTAGTTCTTTTTGCTCTTCTTTTGGTTCGAAAGCCATTATGAATGCCTCCTTCTACGTGGGAAAATAGATATTCTTGCAGGAGCAACCGTCCAAGAAAATAGGGTTTACTTCACCTCCTCCCTCCAGATTTGACCTGACCTAATTCGCTGCCAAGGGATGTCGACCGTGTGTGAGATCCCACAAAAACAAGGGGTTAAACGAGCGCTAACTCCTTGTGAATATTGTAATTAGTTCAATTTTCAAATACTTAAGATTGCTTTTATAGTAGATATAACGTCGTATTGTCAATAGAAAAAGACCAGATTTTTGTTGACAAGACAGGGGTTGCCGAGGCGTAATCGGTCCGGCTCCGCCGAATCAAACCCATCAGCCGTCCCTAGGATTCTGAGTGCCGGGTCGTCCCAGCTCGAACCGGAGAATGGCGTGTGCGGGCGGTGGGTGACCCGGGTGGATGGGGCACGACGAGATCCGAATATCCGAATAGGGGTGGTTTTCATCCGGGAGGGGTCTTTTTGGCGAATCTCGGTGTCGAACTGCAAGGTTTTTTGGGCGGCGGCTTGCAGGGAGCTTTAGCACAAGCACCCGATTTTACTGAATGGACGAACGGAGATCCGCCGCGAGGCGATGGGACCGAACACCCGAAGGGTGCGGAGAAACCGGCACCCGCTCCGCAGGGGTGGGACGGAGCACCCGAAGGGTGTGAATAAAAATCCTCATTTCCAGATTGGAACTTGGGTTTCAGCGGGAAGTCATTTTCAGATTGGAAAATGGTTTCTAGCGGGAAACCGTTTCCGTGCAGAGACGAGGTAGCCGGCAAAGGCCGTTTCAGGATAAAAATCGGAAGCAAGATGTACTTGATACCCCCCAGAATCTCGATCAGTGCGCTGCGCGGAGGGAGCGGCAAAACGCTACTTTCCCTCGGACTGGCATCGGCGTGGGAGGCGCGGGGGTTGTCGGTCGCACCCTTCAAGAAGGGGCCGGATTTCATCGATGCCGGATGGATGTCTTTCGCTGCCGGTCGGCCATGCCGGAATCTGGATCCTTTCTTGATGACGCGGGAACAGGTCATCCGTTCGTTTGCGCTTCATGCAAGCGGGTTGGATTGCGCTCTGGTGGAGGGGAACAGGGGCCTTTTCGATGGTCTGGATGTGACGGGTTGTTGCAGCACCGCTGAACTGGCCAAATGGCTTCGAAGCCCGGTCATTCTGGTGGTGGATGTGACCATGAGCACCCGGACCGTGGCCGCTGTCGTCAAGGGCTGTCAGGTCTTCGACCCCGATCTGCGGGTCTGCGGTGTCATCTTGAACCGGGTCGCCGGGCCGAGACAGGAAAACCTGGTCCGTGAGGCTGTTGCAACCTACTGCGGCATCCCGGTGGTGGGAAGCGTTCCCAAACTCGGGAAAAACCTTTTTCCAGAGAGGCACATGGGCCTGGTTCCTCATCAGGAAAGGGAAGAGGGGCGCAGGGCTGTCGCATGGACGAAAGAGGTGGTCGAGACCCATGTCGATCTGGCGGCCATTGAGGAGATTATGGCCAGGCAAGGCTCCGGGGATCTGCAAGTCCCCGAAGAGGAGGCCTCGTCCGCGATTCTGCCTCTTTCAAAGGTCCGCATCGGCTACATCCTCGACCGGTCATTCTGGTTCTATTATCCAGAGAACCTGGAGGCCCTCGAGCGGCTGGGCGCCCGTCTCATCAGACTCGATGCCATGGAAGACCCTGCTCTGCCGCCGCTCGACGGCCTTTACATCGGCGGCGGGTTTCCGGAGACACAGGCCGCCGCGCTCGCGGCCAATGCGGGGTTTCGCACGTCCCTAAGGTCGGCGGTTGAAAAAGGGTTGCCGGTTTATGCCGAGTGTGGCGGGCTCATGTATCTTGGAGAGGCGCTCGAGATTGAACAGGCGGTCTATCCGATGGTCGGAGCGCTTCCGGTGGCATTCGAACTGATGAAACGGCCGCAGGGGCACGGATATACCGTGCTGCGGGCCGACGCGCCCAACCCGTTTTTCAAGGAAGGTACCGTTATCCGGGGACACGAGTTTCACTATTCGCGGCCTCGGTTGACTCGTCCTCTGGAGGCGCGTTTCGCCTTCAAGGTCGAGCGCGGCCACGGGATCGACGGCGTGCGGGACGGACTCTGGGTCAAAAATCTCTTGGGGGTTTACACGCACGTACACGCTGCGGGGGACGACCTCTGGGCCCGGAGGCTCGTTGAAATGGCTAGGGAATTCGGAGGGACAGATAGGGAATTTTTTCACGAATAGGCAAAAGAACCGTTGACAAGGCTGAAAATTCAAATTATATTTTTTCACTTAGATTTGAAACATACGCTCAAATCGGTTCAAACGGGGACAATATCACTAGAAGGAGGTTCGTTGTTATGCCCACGGTAGAATTTGAAGGTAACACCTTCCAGGTCGATGAAGATGGGTTCATCGATGACTTCAATAACTGGAACGAAACTTGGGTGCAATACGTAAAGGGCACGGAAGGGATCGAGGAACTGACCGACGAGCACTGGAAGGTCATCAATGTGCTTCAGGAGTACTACAAGAAAAACGGCATCGCTCCGATGGTGCGGATTCTTTCCAAGGTCACGGGCTACAAGCTGAAATATATCTATGAGCTTTTTCCATCGGGCCCGGGCAAAGGCGCCTGTAAAATGGCCGGTTTGCCCAAACCGACTGGATGCGTTTAGCCGCTTGAGCGGTTCGCCGCGGCATTTCTCGCAGCATCTGCGCATGGCATGGAATGGTGGATCAAGAAGCCGTTCCGTGCCTTTTTGCGTTGAGGGTCAAGGCCTTAGCTTGGGGGCCTTCCGATTCTCCGGTGGCGAGGTCTCGAAGGCGATCCGGGTCCTGGACGGGTATGGCCGGAGCCGCCCGCTTCAACGGGGTTTTCTCGAGATGCTCCCGTAGAGATCCGGCCGGCGGTTGGGGAGGAAGTACCTCATCCGGTGGGAGCGGATGGCTTGCAGGTGGCTGGCCTTCAGGTCCGCGATGAGGACCTGCTCCTGCCGGCCGGCGTACTCCGCCAAAACATGCCCGTCCGGACCGAGGATCAGTGCAACGCCGGGGAAGGACAGTCCGTCCCCTGTACTGCCCACCTGATTGCATGCAACGGCGAAGACGCCGTTGTCGAAAGCCCGTGCCTGGAGGTGCCGCATCCAGCTGTTGCGCTTTTCCTCGGGGGTGCCCCGCGGGGAGGCATGAGGCATGAAGAGAATCTCCGCGCCTTGCAGCGCCAATGCCGTCGAGATCTCCGGGAAATGGGTTTCGTAGCAGATCTGGATGCCGAACGAGCTGTTTTTGAAGGAAAAAACCGGAAGTTCGGCCCCGGGATGATAGGTTGCCTTTTCGGGCGGCGAGAGGTGGGTTTTCCGATACAACCCGAGGATGCCTGCCGGGGCGATCACCGCCTGGGTGATGCAAGGGGAACGCCCCTGGGCCCCCTCGACGAGCCCGGCCAGGATAACTGCCCCGGTGTCTTGAGCGATCGCTGAAAGCCGCGCAACCGCCTTTTCCCAGTCTTCTCCTTCCAGCGCGGGCACGGGCGGCTTTGCCTTGTATCCGGTTACGGCCAACTCAGGGAAGCAGATCACCTCAGCCATGCGTGCGGCCGCCTCGCGGGCGAGCCGCTCCATACGATCCAGATTTCGCTCGATGGCCTGCGGAATGGCATGCATGCAAACCGCAGCGACGCGCAGGTTTTCCATAGCAGCAAGCGCCTGCTGAAATAAGCCCTGTAAGAAAGGCAGTAAATTTGTCGGCCGCAGCCGCGCAAAGCATCCAGGCGTGGTCAGCGGATCCCTGATCAGCGTGTTGAAAAATCCGTTGTGCGCAGGCTGTTGAAAAACGTCCGGCTGCTGCGTAGTGTTCATCCCGTGTCACTGGGGCGCACGGACAGGTGCGGCCCCCATTCCATGGTAGCCCGCAGATCTTGCATCCGGCCGTTTTTCAACAGCCTGCGCTATGATTATAAAGGCCCGGTCGAAGGTGTCCGGATCGGGTCGGGCATCAGGCCATGATATAGCGGGCGACGAGATCGCCCACCTCGCTGGTGGTATAGCCCATCCGGCCGGCTTCGAGGCTCTTCAGGTCCTGGGAAAGAACCTTGCGGATGGCCTGAAAGATATCGGCGGCCGCCTTGTCTTTGCCCAGGTATTCCAGAAGCATCTGTGCGGAGCCGATCGCCGCCATGGGGTTGATCTTGTTCTGTCCCGTGTATTTGGGTGCCGATCCGCCGATCGGTTCGAACATGGCGGATTGGCCTGGGTGAATGTTGCCGCCGGCCGCGATGCCCAACCCGCCCTGAATGATGGCCCCGATGTCCGTGATGATATCTCCGAAAAGGTTCCCGGTCACGATCACGTCGAACTGCTCCGGGTTCTTGATCATCCACATGCAGAGGGCATCCACGTGCTGGTACCCTGTGCCGATGTCGGGGAAATCCTTGGCCACGTCCTGGAAGACCCTGAACCACAGATCCGATTCGAAGATGAGGACGTTGGTTTTGGCGCAGAGGGTCACGTGTTTGCCCTTGTTCCTCTTGCGGGCATACTCGAAGGCGTAGCGGATGCATCGCTCGACCCCTTTGCGGGTGTTGACCGACTCCTGGATGGCCACTTCGTCCGCCGTGCCCTTTTTGAAAAACCCGCCGCCCCCTGCATACATCCCTTCGCTGTTTTCGCGCACCACCACGAAGTCGATGTCCTCCGGCTGCTTTCCCATGAGTGGGGTGTCCACCCCGGGGTGCAGGACGACCGGCCTCAGGTTGATGTAGAGATCGAGTTCGAACCGGAGTTTGAGCAGGACCTCCCTTTCGAGTATTCCGGGCTTGACGCCGGGGTGTCCGATGGCGCCGAGAAAGATGGCGTCCATCCCGCGAAGTTCATGGATGACGCTGTCCGGGAGGAGGGTTCCGTCCCTCAGGTAGGCTTCGCCGCCCAGATCGTATCGTTTGAAATCGAAGGTGAGGTCATGCTTCCGCCCCGCCGCTTCGAGGGCCTTGAGCCCTTCGGCCACGACCTCCGGGCCGGTGCCGTCGCCGGGGATTACGCCGATCGTATAGTGCTTTGACATGTCATTCCTTTCATAGAGATCGAGGCGACCGGTTGGGGCAGCCCTCGATCGTGCTGCGGACTTCATGCCGCAAACGCCCGGATGCCCGGCGGGAACCAAGCTCCCCAAGCAAACACGATCCGATCCGGGAAATGTGGAATTTTCTTCACACCCTCCGGGTGCTCGGTCCCACCCCTTCGGGGCGGGTCCCGGTTTCTTCACACCCTCCGGGTGCTCAGTCCCAGCCCTTCAGGGCGGATTATCATCCTGTTGCGCCGAGAAGAAGCGGAATCCTGCGCATGGGGAACTCGACCCATCCGGTGCGGAGGCGCGCCGAACGGTGCGAACCGGTTCGAAGGGTATACCCCATTTACGGGATGCGACTTACTTTTGGCGCCTGTTTTCGGGCCTGAGGGCACGGACAGCCGCGCCGGCCTGCCACATTTCGGAATGGCGCATCTCAGCCAACTCCTTGTCGAGCTTTTCCTTGTAGTCCGGCGCGCTGTTGGCCTCGAGGACGATGCGGGTCTCCTCACCCTCTACGACACTCTGGTAAAGGTCTTCGAAGACGGGCGCCACCGCCTCGCGAAACCGCTTGCGCCAGTCGAGGGCCCCGCGCTGGGCCGTGGTGCTGCAGTTGGCGTACATCCAGTCCATCCCGTTCTGCCCCACCAGCCGGATGAGGCTCTGGGTGAGTTCCTCCACGGTTTCGTTGAAGGCCTCGCTCGGGCTGTGGCCCTTGCGGCGCAGGATGTCGTACTGGGCCTCCATGACGCCTGCCAGGGCGCCCATGAGGACCCCGCGCTCGCCGACCAGGTCGCTGTGCACCTCCTTTTCGAAGGTGGTCGGGAAGAGGTACCCGGACCCGATCGCGATACCGACGGCCTTGGTCCGCTCCTCGGCGTTCCCCGTGGCGTCCTGGAAGACGGCGTAACTCGAGTTGATGCCGCTGCCCTCGAGAAAATTGGTCCGCACGGTGGTGCCGGACCCCTTGGGCGCGACGAGGATCACGTCCACATCGCCCGGGGGAATGACACCGGTTTGCTCCTTATAAACAATGGAAAAACCGTGGGAAAAGTAGAGCGCGTCGCCCGGGCTGAGGCACTGTTGGATGAGCGGCCAGATGGCCTTCTGTCCGGCGTCGGAGACCAGCATCATGATGATGGTTCCCTTCCGGGCGGCCTCCTCGATATCGAAGAGGGTCTTCCCCGGCACCCAGCCGTCTTTCACGGCATGGTCCCAGTCTGCCGGAAACTTGGGGGACTGGCCAACGATTACGTTGAAGCCGTTGTCGCGCAGGTTCATGGACTGCCCCGGGCCTTGCACGCCGTAGCCGATGACGGCGATGACCTCGTTTTTCAGGACCTCACGCGCTTTTTCCAGGGTGAATTCCTCTGCCGTGACGACGTCTTCCATCACGCCGCCGAAATTGATCTGTGTCATTGAACGTCTCCTTTATTGTTTTTCGCGCGGGAGGGCGATCAGGCCGGTCCGCGCGATTTCCTTGATGCCCATTGGTTCCAGAAGATCCAGAAAGGCCTTGATTTTCCCCTGATCGCCGGTGACTTCCACCATATAATAATCGGTTCCCACATCGACCACGCGGCTGCGGAAGATATCGACCAGGCGCAGGATCTCCGCCCGGTATTCCGGTTTGGCCCGGATCTTCAGGAGAACCAGTTCGCGCTCCACGTGGCTGACGCCTGTGAAGTCGAACACCTTCAGTACGTTGATGAGCTTGTTGAGCTGCTTCTTGATCTGCTCCACAATGTTCATATCGCCGGTGGTCACCAGGGTGACGCGGGAGATGTTCGGTTCCGTCGTCTCGGCGACGCACAGGCTTTCAATGTTGAATCCCCGCCCGCTGAAAAGCCCGGCGATGCGGGAAAGGACTCCTGGCTGGTTTTCGACCATCAGCGAAAGGATATGGTTTTCTCGATGTTCATCATCCATCGGTATTTCTCCAGGTTGAGTGAGTTTGGGATTCCTCGGGATCCGCCCGGTCTTCGCCCAGCAGAGCGCGTTGGCGCAGGCCGGACCATTCTGCGTCCGGGAATGTTTATCCAGTAGGGACAGGCTTCCAAGCCGGGATGGGGGTTTTTTCGCCGAAAAGCCCCTGTCCGGACGGAAGCTAGACCAGCAACATGTCGGTGATCGGGGCGCCTGCAGGCACCATCGGGTACACCTTTTCCTCCCGCTCCACCACGAATTCCATGATGACCGTTCTGGGCAGGGCGAGCCCCTGCTTGAGGGTCTCCTCGACCTCTTCGGGTTTGGTGGCGCGCAGGCCGACCGCCCCGTAAGCCTCCGCCAGTTTGACGAAGTCCGGGGCGTGCTCCATCCCCGTGCAGGCGTAGCACCGGTTGTAGAACAGCTCCTGCCATTGGCGCACCATGCCGAGGTACTGGTTGTTCAGGATGATGATCTTGACCGGCAGCCCATACTGCACGGCGGTGGCCATCTCCTGGATGTTCATCTGGATGCTGCCGTCCCCGGCGATGTCCACGACCAGCTTGTCCGGTCTGGCGACCTGTGCCCCGATGGCCGCCGGCAGGCCGAAGCCCATGCAGCCGAGGCCGCCCGAGGTGATGAAGCTGTTCGGCTGGTCGAAGTGGTAATACTGGGCGGTCCACATCTGATTCTGCCCCACCTCCGTCGTCACCAGGGCCTTGCCGGCCGTCAGTTCGTAGAGCTTTTCGATGACGAACTGCGGTTTGATGGTGTCGGACTGGGTGTAGGCAAGCCGTTTCGTGCTCTTCCACTCCTCGATCTGGTTGATCCAGGCCGTTCGCGGTTTCTGGACGCCGCTGAAATCCTCTTTCTCGAGCAGCTCGTTCAGCATCTGGAGGGTCTGCCGGCAGTCCCCCACCACCGGAATGGTCACCGGGATGTTTTTGCGGATAGAGGTCGGGTCGATATCGATGTGGACGATCTTGGCCTGATGGGCGAAGGCGTCGGTCTTTCCCGTGACCCGGTCGCTGAACCGCACGCCGATCGCGATCATGAGGTCGCAGGCCGCGGTCGACATGTTGGCCCGGTAGGTCCCGTGCATGCCGATCATGCCGAGCCAGAGCGGTGTCTGGGTGGGGAAGGCCCCCAGTCCCATCAGGGTCGTGCTCACCGGCGATTGGATCTTTTCAGCGAACTTCCTCAGTTCCTCGGAGCCCTTCGAGAGGACGACGCCGCCTCCGGCCACGATCATCGGCCGCTTGGCCTCCTTGATCAGCTTCACCACCTTGTGAAGCTGCTTCGTGTTGGGGCGGTAAGTCGGCTGATAGGACTTCAGATTGACATCCTTCGGCGGCCGGTATTCGCATTTCTTGCTCATGAGGTCTTTCGGGAGGTCGATGAGGACCGGGCCGGGCCTTCCTGATTTCGCGATGTGGAAGGCCTCCCTGACGACGCGCGCCAGGTCTTCCACCCGCGTGACCAGGTAGTTGTGCTTGGTGCAGGGCCGGGTGATCCCGACGATGTCGACCTCCTGGAAGGCGTCGTTTCCGATCAGCTGGGTCGGGACCTGTCCCGTGAGGACGACGATCGGGATGGAGTCGAAGTAGGCCGAGGCGATCCCCGAGACGGTGTTGGTCGCCCCCGGGCCGGAGGTCACCAGGCAGACCCCGACGCGCCCGGATGCGCGCGCGTAGCCGTCGGCGGCATGCACCGCACCCTGTTCGTGGCGGACAAGGATATGCCGGATGTCGGTTTGCACCAGTTCATGGTAAATATCGATCACGGCACCCCCGGGGTACCCGAAAATGGTATCCACCCCTTCTTCCTTCAGGGATTGCATCAGTATCTTGGCTCCAGTCAGTTTCATCCTGTCTTAACCTTTCATTCCGTTTGAATCCATGCCGCATCGCTTTCGGTGCGGATATTTCCGGCGGCACAGGCCGCCCATGCAGCCGCCTCCGCCGCGGCCGGTCTCACACGTTCGGCGGAGCGGCCCTGCGGGTTCTCGAATGCCTGTATTTGAGGGACTGAATCAGGCACGGGCCTTCTGTTTGACGTAGTCTACAAGCCCCCCGGCCAGGATGATCTGGCGCATGAAGTCCGGAACGGGTTTGGCTTGGAAAACCCGGTCCCGTCCCACCACGCCGATACGGCCGGTGGTCAGATCCACATCCAGCCGGTCCCCTTCCTCGACGGCGTCGGCCGCCTCCTCCGATTCCAGGATGGGCAACCCGATATTGAAGGCGTTGCGGTAAAAGATCCGTGCGAAACTTTTGGCGATGATGACATCGATCCCGGCCGCCTTGATGGCCCACGGGGCATGTTCGCGGGACGAGCCGCAGCCGAAGTTGACGCCGGCGACGAGGATGTCCCCTTTCCGGACATCCCCCGCGAACTCGGGGCGCAGGTCCGCAAAGCAGTTCTTCGCCAGGATGTCTTTGTCGGATACATTCAGGAACCGCGCGGGAATGATGAGGTCCGTGTCGATGTGATCACCCAGTTTCCAAACCTTGCCTTGAAAATGCATAGTGCTTATGTCCTCCAGGGTACCGGTCTGTACCGTTCTGCTTTGCGGGATCGCGCCGATCCAGCCGTTGGTCCTGATGAGGAAGCGGCAGTCGAGGTGCTGCGCCTCCGTGGGATGTTGGGGCCCCCATCTGTGGCCGGGGGCCCCCGTCTAAACCCCTTCCGGTTGGGAAGGGGGGTGCTTTCCTCCCTTGTTGAGGGAGATGTCCGGGCATTGCCGCGCTGATAAGCCGGAACGCCCATTCGGCACCCGCTCCCCTTACAGTGTGTCGGGAGCGGTGATATGCCCGGTTACGGCGGATGCGGCTGCAACGGTGGGATTGGCCAGGTAGACCTCGCTTTTCGGGTGACCCATCCGGCCGATGAAATTGCGGTTGCTGGTCGAAAGGGCCTTCTCGCCTTCCGCCAGGATGCCCATGTGGCCTCCGAGACAGGGCCCGCAGCAGGGCGGACCGATGACGGCGCCGGCCTCTAGGAGCGTTTCGATGATGCCCTCCCGGATCGCGTCCCGATAGATGGTCGGGGAGCCGGGGATGACGATCAGCCGGGTCCCGCGGGCGACCGTCCGCCCTTTCAGAATGGCCGCGGCCTTCCGCAGATCGCTCAGCCGCCCGTTGGTGCAGGATCCGATGAAGACCTGGTCCAGCTTGACGGCGCCGGCCTCCGCAACGGGACGGACATTCTCCGGCGAGTGGGGGAAGGCGACTTGCGGTTCGAGGGTCTCCAGGTCGATCTCGACCACCTCTTCGAAAACGGCGTCCGGGTCGTCCGCCAAATACAGGCCTTCCCGCCGGCTTCGCCCGGCCATATACTCGCGCGTGGTCTCGTCGGGGGCGAAGATGCCGTTCTTGGCACCGGCCTCGACGGCCATGTTGGCCATAGTGAAACGGTCGTCCATCCCGAGCTGTCCGATCCCTTCTCCGCTGAAGGCGAGGGTCTTGTACCCGGCGCCTTCCACCCCGAGGAGCCCGATCGTTTTCAGGATCAGATCCTTCCCGCCGACCCAGGGTTGCAACCGGCCGTGATAGACCACCTTTATGCCGGCGGGCACCTTCAGCCAGATGCGCCCCGTGGCCATGATGACGCCCAAGTCCGTGCTGCCGACACCGGCTGAGAAGGCCCCGAGTGCGCCGTAGGTGCAGGTGTGGCTGTCGGCCCCGATCACCAGGTCGCCCGGCACCACCAGGCCCTTTTCCGGCAGGATCACGTGCTCGATGCCGGATTCGGACAGTTCGAAATAGTGCTCGATGTCGTATCGGGCCGCGAAGTTTGCCATCAGCTTGGCCTGCTGCGCCGAGGGAATGTCCTTGTTGGGCACGAAGTGATCCGGGACCAGGGCGACCTTTTCGCGGTCGAAGACCCGGTCCAGGCCGAAGCCCTCGAATACCCCGATCGCCAGCGGCGCCGTGATATCGTTGGCGAGCGCCAGGTCGACCTCGACGTCGATGAGGTCGCCCGGTTGGACGGCATCCCGGCCCGCGTGCCGGGCCAGGATCTTTTCAGTCAGTGTCATGGGGGTCATGCGTTTATCCCTTTCTGGTTTCCGTTTCCGGGTCTTGGGGCCCGCCGCTCCAAGGCGCCTGGACCGCCCTGGGGCGGCAGAGGCCCGGCGGTTCGAAAGTCCTGCCACCCGGGCCGCCGGGGTCGACCCGGGAATCTATAAGACCCGTTCCTCCGCGGATATGGAGGGGTTGCGTTTCATGTACTCGAGGCGGTTCAGCCCGTTCAGGAACGCCTTTGCGCTGGCGGTGATGATGTCCGGATCCGCGCCTTTGCCGAGGGCCACCAGGCCGTTTTCCTGAAGACGCACGGTCACTTCCCCCTGGGCGTCCATGCCGCCGCTGATGGCGTTGACGGAGAAGCGAAGCAGTTTGGACGTCGTTCCCGTCATCTTGGCGATCGTGTTGAACGCCGCGTCGATCGGGCCTACGCCGAAGCCGGCGCTCTGGGCGGTTTCACCGTTGATCTTCAGCTTCACTGTGGCCGTCGGGACCGCCATCGTCCCGCTCACGACATTCAGGTAGTCCAACTGGTAAGTGTCCGGCACCCGCAGGATTTCTTCGGCCACGAGGACCTCGATGTCTTCGTCGAGGATCTCCTTGCGTTTGTCGGCGAGTCCTTTGAAGCGGTCGAAAAGGCGGTTCAGATCGCTTTCGGACAGCTCGTATCCCATGTCCGCCAGCTTTTGTTTGAAGGCATGCCGCCCGGAGTGTTTTCCGAGCACGAGGCGGTTGCTGGACAGGCCGATCGTTTCAGGTTCCATGATCTCATAGGTCATGCGGTTTTTGAGGACGCCGTCCTGGTGGATGCCGGCCTCGTGGGCAAAGGCGTTGGCGCCGACGACGGCCTTGTTGGGCTGTACGACGATACCTGTGATCATGCTCACCAGACGGCTCGTCGGGAAGATCTCGCGGGTCTGGATGGAGGTGGTGAAACCCAGCATCTCCCGCCGTGTATACAGTCCCATGACGAGTTCCTCGAGCGAAGTGTTTCCGGCCCGCTCTCCGATGCCGTTGATAGTGACCTCCGCCTGGCGCGCACCGGCCTTGATGCCTGCCAGGGTGTTGGCGGTGGCCAGGCCGAGGTCGTTGTGGCAGTGCACGCTCACGACCGCCCGGTGGATGTTCGGGGTGTGCCGGATGACATAGGCTACCAGTTCCCCGAATTCATCAGGCATGGCGTATCCGACGGTGTCGGGGAGGTTTACCGTCGTGGCGCCGGCCTCGATGGCGGCTCCGAATACCCGGCAAAGAAAGTCCCGATCGCTCCGCGACCCGTCTTCGGCCGAAAATTCCACATTGGGCGTGAGCGACTTGGCGTACTTCACGGCGGCCGCCGCGGCTTCCACCACCTGGTCCCGGTTCATGCGCAGCTTGTGCTGCATGTGGATGTCGGATGTGGCGAGAAACGTGTGGATCCGCGGTTTGGCGGCATCCTGGATGGCCCCCCAGGCCTTGTCGATATCGTCTTTGCTGGCCCTGGCCAGGGCCGTCACCTCGGCCTGGTGGATGTTGGCCGCGATCTGTTTGACCGCATCGAAATCCCCGGTGGAGGCCGCCGGAAAGCCGGCCTCGATGGCATTGACCCCCAGCTTTTCGAGTTGCCTGGCCAGCCGCAGCTTCTCGGCGGCATTCATGCTGGCCCCTGGTGATTGTTCGCCGTCCCTCAGCGTTGTATCGAAAATCTTGATCTGTTCCATAACGCGTCAGCCTCCCTGATTCAAGAAAATAGCGATGATTGAAGACAGTCTGGTCTTTCCCGGGATGCTAACGCCCAAGGGCCCGCCGCAGACTTCCACTGGGGGAAGGATCTGCGGCGGTTGCCTCCATGTGAGCGGGTTTTGTATCGTTGCCGGGGTTTTCCTCGACGGGGCCTTTGGACAGCTTGTACTGCACACTGTCCACCAGGGCCTGCCAGCTGGCCTCGATGATGTTTTCGGAAACCCCGACAGTGGTCCAGATCTCCCGGCTGTCGCGGGACTCGATTTGTACACGCACCTTGGCGCCGGTGCCTTCGCTGCCGTCGATGACACGCACCTTGAAATCGACCAGCCCCATTTCCTCGACCTCGGGGAAGAACTTCCCAAGCGCCTTCCGCAGGGCATGGTCGAGTGCGTTGACGGGTCCGTCGCCTTCGGCCGCCGTGATTTCGACCTCGTCTCCGACCGAGATCTTGATGGTGGCCTGGGCGGTGTCCTCGCCGTCCCGGTTCTTCTCGATCGTGACGCGGAAGGACTCCAGCACGAAGGGATCCTGATACTGACCGGTGACCTTCTTGATCAGCAATTCGAGCGACCCTTCGGCGGCCTCGAACTGAAAGCCCTGGTCCTCGAGTTCCTTCACCCGCTGGACGACCTTCTGGCTGTCGTAGCCGTTTCCGCCGAGTTTGATCCCCAGTTCCTGGGTCTTGAATTCAATATTGCTCTTCCCCGACAGGTCGGAGACCAGGACGCGGCGGCGGTTTCCGACCTGCTCGGGTTCGATGTGCTCGTAGGCCGCAGGGTTCTTGAGGATGGCGCTCACGTGGACACCGCCCTTGTGCGCGAAGGCGCTATGTCCGACAAACGGGCGCTGGTTGACGGGCGGGACGTTGGCCACCTCACTGACGAAGCGCGAGAGCTCGGTCAAGTGCCGGATCTTTTCGGGTGGAATGCAGTCATAGCCCATCTTGAGCTGCAGGTTGCCGATGACGGCGATCAGATCGACGTTGCCGCACCGTTCACCATAGCCGTTGATGGTCCCCTGCACCATGACGGCGCCGTTCTGCACCGCGGTGAGGGAATTGGCCAGGGCCAGGCCGCAGTCGTTGTGGGCATGGATCCCGAGCGGCGTATGGACGCGCGGGGCCACCTGCTGCAGAGTGCTCTGGACTTCTCCGGGCAGGGTGCCGCCGTTCGTGTCGCAGAGGACCAGGAAATCCGCTCCGCCCTTCTCGGCGGCGGCGAGGGTTTGCAGGGCATAATCCCGGTTGCGTTTGAAACCGTCAAAAAAGTGCTCTGCGTCGTAGATGACTTCCAGGCCCTTTTCCTTCAGATATCGGACGGTGTTTTCTATCAGATCCGCGTTCTGTTCCAGGGAGATGCCGAGGATTTCCTCCGCGTGGAGATCCCAGCTCTTGCCGAAGACGGTCACGGTCTGGACCCCCGAGTTCAGCAGGGCTTGAATACTGGGGTCGTCCTCGGGCTGCATCTGCGCTCTGTGGGTGCTTCCGAAGGCGGTCAAACGGGAATGCTTGAAGTCGTTCCGTGCAGCCATTTCGAAGAATCGGGCGTCTTTCGGGTTCGAGCCCGGCCACCCGCCTTCTATGTAATGGATGCAAAAGCCATCGAGCTTGCGGGCGATCCGCAGTTTGTCCTCGGCTGAGAGGTTGACTTGCTCACCCTGAGTTCCATCCCTGAGTGTTGTGTCGTAGATGATGATCTGTACCGCCATGACGTTGCTCCCTTGATGCGAAAGGCCAAAAAAAAATCCGTTATCAGGCGGACCTGATAACGGATTTGGGGAAACTCTCTTGCTACTTAGCCATTATCAGGTCCGGGGACTTGAGTCGTACGACCAAAAGGAGAAGCAACAAGGATACCAGGATCCCTGTTGCGCTGATAATGGCGATAATGTTAAAGTCCAAGTAGCTCATACCGGCTATTTTCTCGTCAAAAGATTATTTTTCCACTTTAGGGAGACCTCGGAAACTTGTCAAGCTTTTTTTGTAAAAATCCTTCTCCGCTTGGGACCTGGAGATATTCCGGTGGGCGGCCGGCATGGTAATAGTATGAAAGAGATCTTGTTGATCTACCCGCACTGCCTCGAGGAGCGGCTGGACGACGAAGACGCGTCGGTGGTCCCCATTGGATTGTTCTATATCGGTGCTGCGCTGGAGGCCGACGGGCGAAAGGTCGAGATCCTGAACACCCATCCGATGAGGGGCCGGCCGGAGGTCATTGAAAAGATGATCGCTGATCGAAAACCCGATGTCATCGGGTTTTCGATTCTGCATGCCAATCGATGGCCCGGGCTCGAGATGGCGCGTCTGGCCAAGAAGATTCATCCCGGCGTCCCGGTGGTGTTTGGGGGAGTCGGGCCCACCTTTTTGTGGGAGCATTTCCTGCGGCATTTTCCAGAGGTCGATTTCGCTGTCGTGGGCGAAGGGGAGCGGGCGTTCCTGGAGCTCCTGCGTTGTCTCGAGAGGGATGACAGGGAGGCCGTCCGCCGAATTCCCGGGATCGCGTGTCGGGATGGGGATCGGATCGTCTTCAACGGGCCTGGCTCTCCTGTCGAGCAGCTTGACCGGCTGCCGGACCCGGCGCGCTACTTCGATTTCCAGCATCTGACATCGAGCCGTGGATGCCCGGGCCGGTGCACCTTTTGCGGTTCGCCGGCCTTTTGGGGCCACAAGGTGAGGTTCCATTCGCCCTCCTATTTCGTCAACCAGATCGAGCGGTTGTATCGTCGCGGTCAGCGCTTTTTCTATGTGTCGGACGATACCTTCACGCTCCAGCCCGACCGGGTGATCGCGATCTGCAAGGCCATTCTGGCCAGGGGACTCGATATATCCTGGGCAGCGATCTGCCGTGTCAAGGATGTCCACGAGGAGCTTCTCTACTGGATGCGCAAGGCGGGTTGTGTCCAGATCAGTTACGGCGTTGAAAGCGGTTCGCCGGAAATAAGGGAGAGGCTTGGGAAGAGGATCAGCGAGGCTGAAATTCGGAAGGCGTTCCGGTTGACGCAGGCCTACGGCATCCTGGCCCGGGCCTATTTCATCTATGGATGCCCGGGGGAAAACGCCGACACGATCCAGACGACGCTCGATCTGATGGACGACATCCAACCGCTCAGCGTCATCTTCTATATCCTCGATCTGTTTCCCGGCACGGCTCTGTATGCCGATTATATCCGGCGCTCGGGGGTTACAGATGATATCTGGCTGAAGCGAGTCGAAGACGTCATGTATTTCGAAACCGATACGGAGCTGGGTCCCGAAAAGATTCTCGAATACGGCCGGAGCTTGCGCACCGGTTTCCACCGTAGATTGGAAAGCTACATTCGCTCGCTGCAACTGGTTGATCTACCGGAGCTTTATCCTCTGCACGCTGATTTTCTTTCCCGGCTGGGCATGACTCTTAGTCATGGCGATTATGCCCAAATCGAAGAAATCCGTGACAAGGCGGAACTCGCAGAGTGGCTTTACCGAAGGTCGCTCGGGTACCATGGCGATCACCGGGCTTTTCTGGGGCTTGGGGTCCTTCTTCAGAAGCGGGGCGCCCATGCCGAAGCGGTGGAGGTTCTCGATCAGGGTCTAGGGTTTTTCCCCCAAAGTGAACCGCTGTGTGTCTGCATGGGGATCAGTCTGATCAACATGGGCCGATACCGGGAGGCGCTGGCTCTGTTCTCGAGATTCCCAGAGTCTGTGCAGGGGCTTCAGTACGCGGCCCTGTGCTACGGGGCACTTGGAGATAGCTCCAAAGCGTCCGCCGTCCGCAGGCGGGCAGCGGAGCTGCAATCCGGGTCTTTTTCATCAAAACATTGAATTTTTAGTTGTTTTGAGATAGCGTCAGGTCGTGCGGACTGGATGCCCTCCCTCGCCGAGGGGTGGCGCAAGGTCCGGTACTCCGCACCGAAAACGTCCATAGAACCGTTTGCCGGACGAGAAATCATTCCGTTCCCGAAAGGCTGTCGTGTCCGAAAAACTGCAGATACTGGCAATCGATCCAGACAGACAGAATCAGGGTCAATACACCCAGGTCCTCAACCCGCCTCACCAGGTTGTTTTTTGTTGGGACAGAGAGGAAATCCCTTCGGTCCTCAAACAGACGGAGTTCGATGTCGTCATTGTAGGTCTCAACGGGGTGGACGAGGGGGGGCTCGGCATCCTTGGCAAGGTCGCCGAGTGGTCTTCGCATACCCCGGTTCTGGCTGCCGGTGATTCGGACGAGCCAAGCCTGATCGTCAAGGCGATCAAAGGCGGCGCTTTCGATTTTGTTTCCCGGCCTTTCTCCAAGGAAAAACTGTTTGTCGCCATCGAGCGGGCTATCGAGAACCGGAGTCTGCGGAACGAAATTGACTATCTCAGAAGATCGCAGGACGTGATCTATGACTTCTGCCAGATCATCGCATTCAGCCCCGTGATGAAGAGGTTGATCGAGACGCTCAAGAAGTTTTCACGGACGGATTCGACCATCCTGGTGACGGGGGAGACGGGAACGGGCAAGAGTTTTCTCTCCGGTGCGGTTCACTTCAACAGCATGAGGAGGAGCAAGCCTTTTATCAAGATCAACTGCGCCAACATCCCTGATAACCTTCTTGAAAGCGAGCTTTTCGGCCACGAGAAGGGCGCCTTCACGGGGGCATCGAAGACCCGTATCGGACGCCTCGAGCAGGGAAAAGGAGGCACGGTCTTTCTGGATGAGATCGGTGAGATGGCTTTGGGGCTGCAGGCCAAGCTTCTGCGCTTTCTCGAGGAGAAATCATTCGAACGTCTGGGCGGCAACCGGACGATCCAATCCGATGTACGCTTGATCGCCGCGACCAATCGAGACGCTGAAGAGCAGGTACGGGAGGGTAAGTTCCGGGAGGATCTTTATTACCGATTGAATGTTCTACGGGTGCATCTCCCGCCGCTGCGGGAAAGAAGGGAATGTATTCCGAGTCTGGCAAAGCATCTGCTGAATCGTAGCTGCCGGCAGTTGGGCAAATCTATCGAAGGATTCGCTCCGCATGTCCTGGACCGGTTCATCGATTACCGTTGGCCCGGCAATATCCGCCAGCTGGCGAATACCATCGAAAGGGCGGTCATCCTCGAAGATTCCGAGGTGATCCAGCCCGACAGCATCCATCTTCCCGACGCCGTCATTGTGCCGCAACCCCCTCCCGAGTGCGAAGCTCAGACGGCCTTACGCTCGCTTGACGGCCACGAGAGGCAGATGATTCTGAACGCGCTCGAAGATTGTCTTTGGGTCCAGAAGGATGCCGCAGCCCTTCTGGGGATTAGTCCACGGGCCCTCAATTATAAGATAAAAAAATTTCACATCACGCATGCCAGATGGCGCCGAAATCGATGATGAGGTGCAAGCCGGTCGGTAAGGCTCAGGTTCGGTCGGGGCAAGGCGGGGGTGGGTCCGGCGGCTTAGGCGTAAGGCGGACGTTGCTTTTTTTGAGCTCGACAACCAGGGGAATCCCCTCTCGCACCCCTTGCTCAGCGAGTTCCCCCTCTACGAGGCTGTAAACGAGGTCGAGAAGGGTTTTCCTGAACTCGGCAACGGCAAGATCGTACATCAGCCATTCTTCGACCGCTCCGCTGACGATTACGGTAACGCTTTTTTCTTTCGGACCGCGGGATCCTATCTTTCTGAGTGTGATGTCCAAGGGTCCGAAGGGGGTCAGGAAGCGTCTTTCCGTCTCCCCTTTGCGGCCGGTCTTCGTTGAAATGAGCATGACCGGCACGGTCAGGTCCACTTTGTCCATGGTGTTCACCCTGCATCCTCCGGCTCTTGCCGCCAGGCGTGCAAACGCTGATCTTCGCTATAGGTCATCATGCGCATCCTCCATGCTTTTTGCCCGTTTGGAATGACAGGTTTGAACCGTCTCTCGATGAAAAGGTTCACCCGTCGGCCTGTGTTCGGGAAGCCCGAGCATCGTTTGGCATCCACCTGACGGCTGCCCATGTCGGCGTAGCCGCCGATGCAGCCTGTTTCAAGGATCGAAACAAAGCAACCCACAAGGATTCCCTGCATGCTTGATGCCATATCCGGTTCGTCTGAGGATGGGCATGGTGTCAATACGATGCCGGCTGATCGTGCCTGCCTGATCGCAGAGGGTTTTCCCCGCAACGACGGGTGCAGGGCAAATGCCCGCTTCCAAGAAGGCCTTTCAATCGTCATCTGCCGGGGTTCTGCGTGCCTGATTCCGGGGGGCGTTTCCCGTTACTGAAATGTAACTCGATTCCATCCGGAAATGGTCTTTTTGGCCAATCTCGGCGTCAATCTGCACGTTTGCTTGTGCGGCGACCTGCAGGTCGCCTCCGCGCAAACGCTTGATTTCATTGATATTGGCCAAAAGTCTTCATTTCCGGATCGGAAACCGGGTTCTACCGGGAAATCATTTCCGGATGGAATGTAACTCGTATGCCCATGTGGTATCTTTCCGATTGGATGGGTGGACAGCGGTTCCGGAGACAGGAAGACCGTCTCCGGCTATGGAGCGTGTGCAGAATGGTCATCGGCCGAAAGACGTTTCTTTGAAAACAAGGGGGTGACAGGGCCCTGGAATTCTGGCATATTGCAGACACATTGAGCCGGGCCGGGGGTTATGGAAGGTCGTTGTCACCCGGCCCGGTTCTCACGATCTTTCCCTCCGGAAATGGTCTTTTTGCCCAATCTCTGCGTCAATCTGCGCGCTTGCTTGTGCGGCGTACTATCCGTACGCCTCCGCGCGACCGCTCGATTTCCTTGATCTTGGCCAAGAATCCCCATTTCCGGATTGGAAACCGGGTTCTACCGGGAAATCATTTCCGGATGGATACGCAATAAACAACCGAATCAGGAGGTTGATGAAACCATGGCTGGACCAAAAGACCCCGATCCTCAGAAACTGGAGGTGCTCAGGCAATTGCCGGTCGAGATCCTTCGCCAACTGACACGTGAAGAGGTCGCCGCATTCCTGGGCGACGATCCTTGGCCGGATTCTTTACAGGAGAAATTGAAAGACTATCTGATTTAGACCAATGGGCGTATCCGCTTTGCTGCCATGCCCGCCTTGCGGCTTCGATCAGTTCGGGTGAGATCAATGCAGGATATTCAGAGTCATATGGATTACAGAAACATCGACATCGATCAGGTCGGTGTGAAAGGGATTCGTTACCCCATTACAGTGTTGGACAAGGACATGGGGAGTCAGCAGACTGTAGCGCAGATCAATATGTACGTGGATCTTCCACGCTATTACAAAGGCACGCATATGAGCCGGTTCGTGGAGATACTGAATGAACATAGCCGAAGGATATCGCTACAGAATTTTTCCCAGATTCTTCAGGAGATGAAAGACCGCTTAAACGCCGAGAGCGCCCACATGGAGATCACGTTTCCATATTTTGTAAAGAAAGCAGCGCCTGTCACCGGCTCGGAAGGTTTGATGGAGTACAAATGCACTTTCAAAGGTTCACTGCGGCGCCGTTCGGATCTTGTCATTATGCTCCACGTGCCGATCTGCACGCTTTGCCCCTGTTCCAGAGAGATCAGTGATTATGGCGCACACAACCAACGGGGCGAGGTTCGGCTTCAGGTGCGTTTCAAGAAGTTTGTATGGATCGAAGATTTGATCAGGCTGGTCGAGGAATCGGCCTCCTGCGATGTCTATTCGGTCCTGAAGAGGGAAGACGAAAAATATGTGACGGAGAGGGCTTACAATCACCCGATGTTCGTCGAGGACATCGTCAGGGAGATAGCCGTCAAACTGAACCAGGATAACAATATCACCTGGTTTGCTGTGGAGTCGGAGAACTTTGAATCTATCCACAATCATAATGCCTATGCCTATGTCGAAAAGCGTAAGAACGAACCAGGCGCCTGATGGGGAGGAAGAACGGATGGGGCAGGATTTGAAGCAGATGTACCGTACGGTTATGGATGACCATTTTCCCGATGATTTGACGATTTCGTTCGGTGGGCAGACCCTCGTTTACCGGAAACGGACATGGCGCATGCCGGATGAAAAGGCCGGAGGGCTGGTCGAGAAAGGATTGCGCTACGGGGAGAACCCGGGGCAGGAGGCGGCTTTATATGAGTTGACGAACGGGAACTTGGTCCTTGGGGGCTGTGAATGTATTCGTCCCGGGCTGGGGCTTGTCTCCGCGATATCTGAAGAGGACATGCTCCAGAGCGGGAAGCATCCTGGCAAGATCAATTTGACGGATCTGGATAATGCTCTGAACATATTGAAATACTTGAAATCCCGCCCTGCAGCGGTCATTGTGAAACACAACAATCCTTGCGGCGTCGCCTACGGAGAGACCTGCGCCGATGCGTATCTGAAGGCCGACATGGCGGATCGGATCGCCGCCTTCGGCGGGTGTGCCGTTTTCAACCGTCCGGTCGACCGCATTGCTGCTGCCGAAATCGCGAAGAATTATCTGGAAGTGGTCGGAGCTCCCGATTTCGAGGAAGGGGCGCTGGAGATCCTGAAAAAACGGTCGAATCTGCGTGTCATTCGCGTTCCGGGGATGGAGCGACTGGAGGCCTACGCCGCCCTGCGCTTCGTCGATTTCAAGAGCCTCATCGACGGTGGACTGATATTGCAGCAGTCTCCGTTGAATGCGGTCCGCTCTGCAGCCGATTTGAAGCCGGCCAGCGCCATCCACGACGGGCGCTCCTATCGCATTGAGCGGGCGCCGACAACGCAGGAGGTGGAAGACCTCCTTTTCGGTTGGCAGGTCGAGCAGGGGGTGACCTCGAATTCGGTCCTGTATGTCAAGGACGGTGTGACGGTCGGGATCGGCACGGGCGAACAGGATCGAGTAGGGGTCGCTGAAATCGCGGTCTTCAAAGCCTATACGAAGTATGCCGACGCCTGGTGCTTCCGGCGGCACGGGCAATCCTACAAGGATCTGGAACTACAGGTCAGAAAGGGTGAAAAAGCCAAGGATTTGCTGGAGGAGATCAAAGCGGAGACTGCAGAGGCCAAGGGCGGGTTGATCGGTGCTTCCATGGTATCCGATGCCTTTTTCCCGTTCCGTGATGGCGTCGATGTGGGGATCAGAGAGGGAATCGGAGCGGTGATTCAACCCGGGGGGTCTCTCCGGGATTTCGAGGTGATCGAGGCATGCAACGAGGCCCGTCCACAGGTGACCATGGTGTTCACCGGACAAAGGGCCTTCAGGCACTGATGCCGATTGACACCATAGAGGGGGTGCGGCCGCCGCCACGTGCAAGGGGCGGGCACCACCTCCAGACGTTCCGGAAAATCGCCCCGTTATAAAGGAAAAAGCTCGTAGATCCTTTGGGCCAGCAGGATATTCCCCTTGACCCGCAGTTTCCCGGTCATGAAGGCCTGCATGCCGTTGAGTTCCCGGTTGACCATTGCGATCCAGGTTTGATCCGACATGGTCAGGACCACCGAGGGCTCGCTAGGCAGGTTTTCCTCGATGGTGCAGGTGTTTTCTCTGATGACGGCGGACCACTGGCCTCCGTCGCTGCCCGTGATGTCGAAACGGATCGTCGCATCCAGACCCTTCGCGGCGTTTGGGTCGAATGCTTCCGGCATTTTCGCGAAGATCTCTCTGACATGTTTGAAAGCCATGCTCCTGCTCCTTGGTGAATGAAAATAGTCGGTTTGGACGGCACCCGGCCGCCGATGCCCTATCTGGGATGAAACCTTCTCCGATGCGCGGCATTTTGGGGCGGCTGACGGAAAAAGTCAATGGAATCGGCTTTCCATGGGACGGGTTCCTCCAACGCCGAAATATTCACTGCGCGCCGTGAACTGATTTTCGGGTAGAATCGAGTTTCCAGTCCGGAACTGAGGATTTTTGCTTCGAACGCTGCGCGGGCTAAGTCCCCCCGCCTCAAGGCGGGTCACGGTTTGTTTTCATGTTCAGAAAATCAATCGCTTGCGTGAAGGCGACCTGCAGGTCGCCAAACAAGCAAACGTGCAGGTTGACGTTGAGAGTGGCAAAAAAGCCGTTTCGGGTGGAGAACTATTTCCCCTTGCAAATACCATGGCTTTGTGTTATGCAGCCCGGCTGAAGGGGTTCAAGCTCCCACCTGATTAGAGACGTATCCATCCGGAAACGGAAATGATTTACCGGTAGAACCCGGTTTCCAATCCGGAAAGGAAAGTTTTTGGCCAATATCAAGGAAATCAATCGCTTGCGTGGAGGCGATCTACAGGTCACCGCATAAGCAAACGTGCAGATTGATGCCGAGATTGGCCAAAAAGCCCCTTTCCGGATGGAAACTTGAGATATTCAGCCGGCCTGGATTGGGCTTCAGGTGGAGCTGGAAATCGGTGACCGCAGGCCAAAAAATGTTTTGACAACATGCGCTTTTTTTTGTAAAAGGCCTTACCCCGTGAATTAACTTAATCAAAATGAAGGAAGGGTGAGTTATTTATGCTTTCGGCAAATCACACTCTGTTCATTCAAATTGCCAATTTCCTGATCCTCCTCTTTGTATTGAACCTGATCTTGTACAAACCGATCCGGCGAATCATTGCGGAGCGGAGACAGAGGATGGGGAGTCTGGAGCAGGCAGTTGCGGACCTCAGGGAGCATTCTCAGAAGAGCGAGGCTGCCATTCAACAAAGCATCGTTCAGGCGCGTAAGGAAGGTTTCGCCCAAAAGGAAGAGCTTAAAGGGGATGCGCATAAGGAGGAGGTCGGCATCCTTCAGGAGGCTTCGAGCGCTGTAGCGCAGCGCATGACCGAGGCTAAAACCGAACTGGATGCGAGAATGGAGGCCGTGCGGAAGGAACTGGAAGCGCAAGTGGCTGCTTTTTCGAAAGATCTGGCCGAAAAGGTTTTGGGGAGGGCTTTCTGATTATGAGGAAAGGTGGAACCGGTAAAGGTCTGCGATGGATGTCAGCCGGGCTGATCACCACCCTGTTGTGCACCACGGCTGTGATTGCCTATGCGGCGAGCGGCGGTGGTGAACATGCCGCCGATGACAGCGGCAGGCTGATGGATCTGCTGTATCGCTGTATCAATTTTGCTCTGCTCGTTATCATTCTGGTTGTTGTGATCAAGAAGACTTCTCTGAAAGACTACTTTGCGCAGCGCAGAGAGGATATCAAGCGGCGCATGGAGGAACTGCAGAAGGAGAAAGCTGCGGCTGAGGCGCGATACCAGGAACTCGAGCAGAAGTTCAAGGATTTCGAGATCAAGAAGAAGGAGATTGTCGAGCAGTTCAAGGCTGAAGGTCTTGTAGAGAAAGACAAGATCATTGCCCAGGCGAAGGAAAGGGCCCAACAGATCATGGCCCAGGCTGAGTCGACGATTCAGCGTGAGATCCAGGGTGCCAAAGACCGTTTGCGCGAGGAGATTGTCAACGTAGCGGCCCAGAAGGCTCAGGATCTCATCGTCAAACAGATCAAGGCGAGTGATCAGGAACATTTGGTTGATGAATTCATAGAAAGGGTGGGGAAGCTACATTGAGCGGCTCAAAGGTTTCCAGACGATATGCAAAGGCGCTGCTGAGTTTGGGGCAGCAAGACGGTCAATATGAATCCTATGGGAAGGGATTGCAGGCATTCGTCGAATACTGCAAAGCCACCCCGGATTTTTTCGCAGTCATTTCAAACAAGATTTTCTCGGTGGAGGACCGGAAAAAGGTCCTTGATTTTGTCCTAAAGAAGAGTGAATTTCCCTCGATGGTCAACAACTTCCTGAAACTCCTGCTCGAGAAGAATCGTATCGGCGCCATCCCGGATATCACCGACTATTATGTAAAGCTCACCGATGCGCTTTCGAATGTCACCCGTGCGGACATCCTGACGGCCAAGCCTCTTAAGACTCAGGCCCTGGAAAAGCTGAAAAAGACTTTGTCCGATTTGACTTCGAAGGAAGTCAGGTTCGAGGTGAAGGTGGATGAGTCCCTGATCGGGGGGCTGGTCGTGAAGATAGGGGATTTGGTATTGGATGGTAGTGTGAAAGCCCAGCTGGAAGGGTTAAAAGAATCATTGAAAAGGGGTGAATATAACTAATGGAGATCAGAGCAGAAGAGATAAGCCAGGTAATCCGCGATCAGATCAAGGATTATGAGAAAAAGGTGGAAGTGAGCGAGACAGGCACGGTTCTGTCCGTTGGCGACGGAATCGCGCGTGTCTATGGCGTGGAAAATGCCATGGCCATGGAGATGCTCGAATTTCCAGGTGGGATCTACGGCCTGTGCCTCAATCTCGAGGAGGACAACGTGGGTGTCGCCATCATGGGCGACGACAGCCAGATCAAGGAAGGGGATACGGTGAAGCGGACCGGCCGCATCGCTGAAATCCCGGTCGGCGAGGCGGTTCTTGGCCGCGTTATCGATGCCGTGGGTCAGCCGCTTGACGGCAAGGGACCGATCGAGGCGACGGAATTCCGGCGGATCGAAATGGTCGCACCCGGCGTCATCGCTCGTCAGCCGGTGGGTGAGCCGATGTATACCGGCATCAAGGCGATCGATGCCATGACGCCGATCGGCCGCGGACAGCGTGAATTGATCATTGGTGACCGCCAGATCGGAAAGACCGCGATCTGTGTGGATGCCATCATCAATCAGAAGCGGACCGACATCTACTGTATTTACGTTGCCGTCGGGCAGAAGAAGTCGACCGTCGCCCAGGTGGTCGACGTGCTCGAGCGCCACGGTGCCATGGAATACACCACGGTCGTAGCGGCCTGCGCGAGCGACCCTGCGACACAGCAGTTCATCGCACCTTATTCGGGTTGCGCTATCGGCGAATACTACCGTGACAACGGGAAGCACGCGCTGATAGTGTATGATGATCTTTCCAAGCAGGCAACCGCCTACCGGCAGGTCTCACTGCTTCTCAGACGCCCCCCGGGACGCGAGGCCTTTCCCGGTGACATCTTTTACAACCACTCGCGATTGCTGGAGCGTGCGGCCAAGTTGAACGACGAACTCGGTGCCGGATCCCTGACCGCCCTTCCTATCATCGAGACCCAGGCCGGTGACGTTTCGGCCTATATTCCGACGAACGTCATTTCGATCACCGATGGGCAGGTCTACCTCGAACCGAACCTGTTCTTCTCCGGTGTCCGACCGGCGATCAACGTCGGGCTATCCGTTTCCCGTGTCGGCGGTGCCGCTCAGACCAAGGCTATGAAGAAGGTGGCGGGGACCCTGCGTCTCGACATGGCGCAGTACCGCGAGTTGGAGGCCTTCGCCCAGTTCGGCAGCGACTTGGACAAGTCAACCCAGAGACAGCTCAGTCGCGGCCAGCGGCTCGTGGAGGTTCTCAAGCAGCCCCAATATCAGCCGATTCCCGCGGAAAAGGAGATCGCTATCCTCTTTGCGGGTGCCAATGGTTATCTGGATGAATGGCCGGCTTCTTCGGTTGCCGATTACGAGAAGCAGATGCTCGAGTTCATGGATAGCAAACATGCCGAACTGTTGAAGGAGATCCAGGAAAAGAACGACATCAGCGCGGACCTGTCAGAAAAGCTGAAGAAGGCGCTGGATGAGTTCAAGGGGATTTTTCAGCCCTCCGTTTAATCCTTAACGACCTGAAAGAAAGAGACGGATAGATGGCAACCTTAAGGGATATCCTCCGGAAAATCGGCGCCGTCAAAAAGACACGCCAGATTACGCGTGCCATGAACATGGTGGCTGCCGCCAAGCTCCGGGGGGCGCAAATGAAGATGGAGAGCTTTGAGCCCTATGCGCGAAAGTTTTCCGACGTCCTGGGGAACCTGGCGAGCCGCATCGAGCCTGACGTCCATCCATTGCTAGTGAAGAAAGAAGATGTGCGTCGGGTCGAATTACTGCATTTCAGTGCGGATAGAGGATTGTGCGGCAGCTTCAATATGAACGGCATCAATCGGGGCGAGAAGTGGATTCGCGAGCAGAAGGAGAAAGGGCTTGATGTGAGCCTGAACCTGGTTGGCAAGAAGGGCCGGGATTTCTTCACGAGGCGCGGATACCCGATCACCGCCGCTCAGATTCACTTATACGGGAGTGTCGATATCTCGTTCGTCAACAAGATGAGCGCCGGGTTTATCGAGCGGTTTTTGAACGACGAGATCGACGAAGTCTACATGATGTACAGCCGGTTCGTCAGCATGGCTCGGCAGGAGCCGACAGTGGTCAAGCTGATTCCGATCGAGCCGCCTCGGCAGAGTGAGGAAGAGGCGGGAAAGACTCAGGCGGAATACGTCTGCGAGCCTGACCCCGAGGATTTACTGATTGAACTTTTACCGAAGAATATCAGCGTACAGATATTCAATGCGTTTTTGCAGAACGAAACCAGTGAGCATGCTGCCCGTATGGCCGCAATGGACAATGCTTCGAAAAACTGCAAGGAATTGATCGAGACGCTGACCTTGGTCTACAACAAGGCCAGGCAGGCCGCCATTACGGCTGAGCTGATGGATATCGTGGGTGGTGCCGAAGCCTTGAAGAAGGCTTAATGGTTTCATATTTTAAGGAGGTCTTTAGTCAACCATGAACGAGGGCAAAGTTATACAAGTCATAGGTCCGGTTGTCGATGTTGAATTCGTTGAAGGCGAACTTCCTGCCATTCTGACGGCACTGCTCATCACCAACCCAGCCATCGATGACACCGAGGACAATCTTGTGGTGGAGGTTGCCCAGCACCTTGGTGATAATGTCGTCCGTTGCATCGCTATGGACGTCACCGATGGTCTGGTGAGGGGGATGAAAGCCAAGAATACGGGTGCGCCGATCCGCATGCCTGTCGGGGATCCATGCCTTGGGCGTGTCCTTAACGTGGTTGGCCGGCCTGTGGATGGCCTGGGTCCTGTCAATGCGGATGTGTATTACCCGATTCACCGTCCGGCTCCGAGTTTCGAGGACCAGGATACGAGCGTGAATGTGCTCGAGACCGGCGTCAAGGTTATCGACCTGCTGGTTCCCTTTCCGCGCGGCGGCAAGATGGGGATGTTCGGCGGCGCAGGCGTCGGAAAGACCGTCGTTATGATGGAGATGATCCACAACATCGCCATGCAGCATGGTGGTATCAGCGTGTTTGCCGGTGTCGGGGAGCGTACTCGAGAGGGGAACGATCTGTACCGGGAGATGAAGGAATCAGGTGTTATCGAGAAGGCTGCGCTGATTTACGGTCAGATGACGGAGCCGCCGGGGGCTCGTGCGCGCGTGGCGCTGTCCGCGCTGACCGCTGCTGAATACTATCGCGATGAAAAGGGCCAGGATGTGCTGCTCTTCATCGACAACATCTTCCGTTTTACGCAGGCCGGATCCGAGGTCTCCGCTCTGCTGGGCCGGATCCCTTCCGCCGTCGGTTACCAGCCGACACTGGGTACGGACCTTGGCGCCTTGCAGGAGAGAATCACGTCCACGAAAAAGGGATCCATCACCTCTGTCCAGTGTGTCTATGTCCCTGCCGATGACTTGACGGACCCTGCCCCTGCCACGACGTTTGCTCACTTGGATGGAACAGTGGTTCTCTCGCGGCCGATTGCCGAGCTCGGGATCTATCCCGCCGTGGATCCGCTCGACTCCAGTTCGCGAATTCTGGATCCGAATGTGCTGGGTGAAGAGCACTACTACGTTGCGCGTCAGGTGCAGCAGACCTTGCAGAAGTATAAGGACCTGCAGGATATCATCGCCATTCTCGGCATGGACGAACTGTCCGACGAGGATAAGCTCACAGTCGCCCGGGCTCGGAGAATGCAGCGGTTTCTGTCGCAGCCCTTCCACGTGGCAGAGACCTTTACCGGAACACCAGGCAAGTATGTCGCGGTCAAAGACACGATCCGTGGATTCAAGGAAATCATCGAGGGAAAGCACGACGATCTGCCCGAGGGCGCTTTCTACATGGTCGGTGGGATCGATGAGGCGATCGAAAAGGCAGAAAAGATGGCTGCCGCCAGCAAATAGGGGTGATTAGCTCATGGGAGACTTATTTTTAGAGGTGGTGACGCCTGAAAAGGTGCAGGTGAGCCAAAAGGTCGACATGGTGGTCGCACCTGGCTCCCTCGGCGAATTCGGCGTTCTGGAGGGGCATGTCCCCTTTCTGACCGGCCTCATTCCTGGATCCCTGCGTTACACGGCGGGGGGGAAGCCCCATCTGTTGGCCGTTTCTTCCGGTTTTGTCGAGGTTTCCGAGAACAAGGTTACGGTCCTGGTCGACTCGGCGGAGCGAGCCGAGGAGATCGATCTCGAGAGGGCTCGGTTAGCGATGGAGAGGGCCAAGGAGCGGCTTTCGAAGGAAAGAGGCAGGAAAGACATCGATTTTATGAGGGCCGAGTTGTCCCTCAGAAGAGCGATTGCGCGGATTAAGGTTGGGGAGGCTACCAAGGGGAAGTAACCAGCGATCTTCTTCTGCATTGACAGAAAAGGGCAAGCCGTGGCGCTTGCCTTTTTTATTGACGTTTTGTTCGATTGTGGATAGGATTACAAATTACTTCAATAAAATAGGCGAATGCCCGACTGGCAGGCGGGGCGTCTGGACGACATCATTTTACCTCCGGTCGGCGATTGGTTCGATGATGATGAATATGTTTTTGTGAAAGGGTGTGCCCGTTATGGATATCGGAATGGAAGTGGACCAATTCGAACTCTTGGAAGAAAAAATTGACCGCCTGATTGGGAGTATCCAGAGTCTAAAACGTGAAAATGAAACCCTGAATGAGAAATTGCAGATCCAGGAAGAGAAGCTTGCTGATATGAATGAGCAGGTGGAGAATCTGAGGGCTTCGAGAGACAATGCAAAGGCGCGGATCGTATCCCTCTTGGATAAGATTGAGCAGATAGGGTTATAGGACCGGTTGGGGGGGGCAGTTGAGCAGGCCCATCAAACTGAGCATTTTGGGGAACGATTATCTCATCCGGAGCGATGAGGATGAGCAGCACGTAAAAGAGATTGCCCAGTTTGTACGGGACAAGTTCGAGCAAATCAGCAGTCAGTCTGATGGAATTTCTGAAAGGAAGACGGCCATTCTCGCTGCATTTTATATTGCGAGTGACTATTTTCAGCTTCTTAAACAGCATGATGAAATGGTAAAGCGGTTTCAGGAACGTGAAGAGATTGTACAATCCATCAGGGAGCGTGCTCGCAAGCTCAATTATCAGATTGACGCTGTTGTAGATTAGGGTCACGGATTGTTTTTGTTTACTCAAGTTGCAGGAGCGATGATTTGAGGCAGGATTCTATCTGGGGCGGGGATTGTGATGCCTTTGTTGTGGATTTTTGGCGCATCAACCCTCCAGGTTGCGTAGAACCAGCCGGCTGCCTGTGCTTGAGGACTGGAATGGGTTGTCCGTTATGCTCCAATCTATGTTGATGATGTCATATTTCAGTTGCAGTGGCCGCCGGTCTTTATTAACGTACTGATAAAGACGATCAAATGGTTCCTGCAGCACTCCCCCCTTTCGAAAACATGCCTGTCGTACTGTAAAACCCGCCTGCCCCGCACGGTTTACGGCTTTTGTAGAGAATGGATTCCCTCTTGTGCGCAGACGATTCCAGTGGTCTGGAAAACGTGAGCCAGTGGGCGTAAAAGAGATTTTATCGCCCAATTCTGGACATCCCGTCAGGAACCTGTTTTTCGGGAGGCGGAGTTGGCCGCCTGCCCAGCTTGTTTCTCTCGCGATTTTGACACGCTGTGCCGATGCAATGCTTGATTTGCTGGTTTAGTCCCCGTCGAGAAATGATTTCCGGTAGAGCCAAGTGTTCAATCCGGAAAGGATTATTTTTAGCTTATTAGCAAGAAAGCAAGCGTTTGCGTGGAGGCGGCCTGTAAAGGTCGGCGCACAGGCAAGCCTGCAAATTGACGGGGAGATCGGCCAAAATGGCCATTTCCAGGATAGGAGCGGGTATCGTCGGGACCGGTAGGCATCGCAACTGGAATAGGGTGGACAGAGGGCCTCTTCGAAAAAACTGAGATCCGCAAGTCTGAAAAGCGGGGTCAGAGTGGGCGGGACCCACAAACGCAATCCTCATTTCCGTGTTTGAAACGTGTCTGTGCTTGAATAGAATTTTTCCGGATAGACACCAAGGAGAATGAACTCGGCATGATCCCTATATATAGCATCATTATTACGGGTGTGATTTCCCTGATTCTGGGCCTCTTGCTGGGCTATTTGCTCTACAAGAAGGTGGTGCAGAATCGTGTGGATTCGGTAGAGAAGTATTCACAGAAGATTTTGGCCGATGCGGAAAAGGAAGCCAGCAATATTAAAAAGGACGCGGCTTTACAGGCCAAGGACATTCTGTATCAGACGAAGATCGAGTTTGAGAGGGAGAGCAAGGAAAAGAAGGAACAGCTGCTCATTCAGGAAAAGAGGCTGCTTCACAAAGAGGAGAATCTGGATCGAAAGATCGAGCAGATAGAAAAGCGTGAAGCGGCTCAGGCCGACCGCGACAAGGATATCGAAAAGCGGGAGAATGAGCTCAAACGAATGGAGAACGAATGTGAGCGGCTGATCGCTGAACAGCGCATCCAGTTGGAGAAGCTTGCGGGCATCTCGAGCGAAGAGGCCAAACAGCAGTTGATCAGTTCGATGGAGATGGAGGCCAAGCACGAGGCGGCCAAGATCATGAGGCGGATAGAGAATGAGGCTCGGGCCGAGGCTGATAGAAAGGCGCAAGAGATCTTGTCTCTCGCTGTAAAGCGCTATGCAGGAGAATATGTGGCTGAAAAGACGGTCTCCGTGGTCAACCTGCCGAATGAGGAGATGAAAGGCCGCATCATTGGCCGAGAAGGCCGGAATATCCGTGCGATCGAGGCGGCGACCGGCATCGATCTGATTATTGACGATACCCCCGAGGCTGTCATTCTTTCTGGATTCAATCCAGTGAGGCGCGAAGTGGCCAAGATCGCCCTCGAGCGGTTGATAGACGATGGAAGGATCCACCCGGCCCGTATCGAAGAGGTCGTTGCCAAGGTCGACAAGGAGATCGAAGCCGCCATCAAGGATGCCGGAGAGCAGGCGGCTTTTGACGTAGGTGTGCACGGAATTCATCACGAGTTGATCAAACTCGTCGGGCGGTTGAAATACCGGTCGAGCTATGCTCAGAACGTGCTGCAGCATTCCCGAGAGGTGGCGTTTTTGTGCGGGATCATGGCGGCTGAGCTCGGGCTGAATGTCAAGCAGGCCAAACGTGCCGGTCTGCTGCACGATATCGGCAAAGCCGTCGACCATGAGGTCGAGGGTCCGCATGCGATCATCGGAGCGGATCTGGCGAAAAAATACGGTGAATCGAATCAGGTTGTTCACGCCATCGCTGCGCACCACGAAGAGGTGGCGCCGGAGACCGTTTTGGCGGTTCTGGTCCAGGCTGCGGATACCTTGTCGGGTGCCCGCCCGGGGGCCCGTCAGGAGATGCTTGAATCCTACGTGAAGCGGCTTGAGGGACTCGAAAAGATTGCTATGAGCTTTCAGGGGGTTAACAAGTCCTACGCGATTCAAGCCGGACGGGAGATCCGCATCATCGTCGAATCAAAGATCGTTGATGACAGCCAGGTGTTTATCGTGTGTAAAGATATTGCCAAAAAAATAGAAAAGGAGCTGTCTTATCCCGGACAGATCAAGGTGACCGTGATTCGTGAGACACGGGCCGTCGAGTACGCCAAGTAGAATTGATGTTCGATTGCGCTCTTTAACGAGACGCTGTTGTGCCACTGATCGGATGTGACGTTTTCTTCCCTGCCTTTTTTCATTTGTGACCGAGGTTTTTTCCATGCTCGCTGCATGGTCGGCTGGCCCCTCTTTATGCGGCGTTTTCTTTCTTTGCGGATATTTTCAAAAACAAGGGTATGAACTGCAAGCGGAAACTCCATTGCAGATCGGCAAGTTTCGCAGATACCGGGTGGGTGATGTTTACATGACCTGCCGGAGAGATGAGACCGGTTTTTACAGGATGTTGGACGGCTGGGGTTATGATTCGTGAGCGAGGTGTGCAGGTGGTCCAAAGCGGATCTTAGAGGCGATCCCTCCGGAAGAGCATGGCCACATTCTGTTTGCCGAGGCTCGATCCGGTGGAAATTCGAGGCATCTTTTTTTGCTTTTGTAATTTATCTCGTTTTTGGAGTATGGTAAAGGCATGCCCGATCGTCTTGTCACCGTCTATCTCGTTGATGGCAGTTCCTATCTGCACAGAGCGTACCATGCCATAAGGAATCTGTCCAATTCGAAGGGATTTCCTACCAATGCCGTTTTCGGATTCACCAAGATGCTGCTCAAACTCTTGGCTGAAAGGAATCCAGAACGTCTGGCGGTTGTGTTCGACGCCAAAGGCCGCAATTTCAGACATGCCATCTACGCTGCATACAAGGAAAACCGCCCGCCGATGGCTGAGGATCTTGTCGTTCAGGTGCCGGTGCTGAAAGAGATCGTCAGTTTGCTGAGTGTGCAGATGGTTGAAAAGGAAGGATACGAGGCCGACGATCTGATCGGAACGTATGCCCGTCTTCTGGAGGAGAAGGGTTGCAGTGTTGTCATCGTCAGTGGAGACAAGGATTTCAGGCAGCTGATTTCGCCGCGCATCAGCCTTTGGGATCCGTCCAAGGATGTGGTTACGGACTATGAAGGCCTCAAACGGACGTACGGGTTCGAACCGGTCCGTTTTGTCGATGTTATGGGGCTTTCCGGCGACAGCACCGACAATATCCCAGGCGTTCCCGGCATCGGGGAGAAGACGGCCGTCGAATTGATCAGGGCCTTTGGTTCTTTCGATGGCGTGTTTAAAAATCTTGGCCAAATCAAGAAGAAGAAGCTGCGCGAGAATCTCGAGAAATACCGGGAGCAGGCCTATTTGAGCAGGCGCCTGGTTGCCATCGAGCGGTTTGCGGATACAGGTGATGCCCCAATGGATTTGCGAATCGGGGAACCGGACCGCGAACGTCTGGCCCAGGTTTTCAGGGAATTGGAGTTCCATGCTTTATGGGAGCAATTCATGCCCCGTCTTGCGGAGAAAGATGTGCCTCTGCGCCTCTGTCTGACAAAGTCGGGTTGGCAAATGTTGAAGGACTCGGTCCGCGCGGCGGAGTCAATGGTGATGGTGGTCTTGACATCCGAGAGTGATCCTCTTCAGTCGCCGATTGCAGGAATCGCGCTTTTCACGCCTGATGAGGGCTTTTCCTATGTGCCGTTGAACCGTAAGGACCGTGGGGACTCGCCCGGGCTCAGCTGGGAGGAGATCGAAAAGGATCTGGCCCAACTGCTTGAAGGCGAAAAACTCGGGGTGACCGGGCACGATTTGAAAGTGACCGCTGAGGTGTTCGCCTTAAAGGGCCTGAAGCTGCGGCGGTTGGAATTCGACACGATGCTTGCGGCCTACGTCGTCAATCCAGGGCTCAAGCGTTACGATCTGCGGGCCCTGGCTCAGTACTACTTGAATTTGCCGATGACCGCCGAGGAGGAGCTTCTGGGTAAAGGCCGGAACGCCCTGTCCTTTTCCGAAATCCCTTTGGAAAAAGCCTCCCGCTATTCCTGCGAGAGGCTCCAGGTCATCCTGTCGCTTAAAGAAGATTTGTCGAAGAGACTCGCGGAACATCGGAACGAAGATTTATTCCGCGAAATCGAAATGAGGTTGATCCCCGTTCTGGTCGACATGGAACTGCGCGGGGTCAAGTTGGATCAAGCGGTTTTCCGGAACCTATCCAAGGATTACGCCGGCAGGATGGCGCAGATCGAAAAGGAGATCTTTACCGAAGCCGGGATGGAGTTCAATATTCAATCTTCTCAGCAGCTTGGATTCGTCCTTTTCGAGAAGATGCAGCTGCCGGTTCAGCGAAAGACCAACAAGACGAAGCATTATTCCACGGATGTCCATGTGTTGAGGAGACTGGCGAATGGTGCTTCCCGGATTCCTGAACTGGTGTTGGAATACCGAACCCTGTCCAAGTTGAAATCGACCTATCTGGATGCCCTTTTGAAGATGGTGAATCCATCCACCGGAAGGATTCACACATCGTTCAATCAGGCAGTGACGGCAACGGGGCGTCTGAGCAGCAGCAACCCGAATTTGCAGAATATCCCTGCCCGGGGCGATACCGGACGCGAAATCCGCAGAGGGTTTATCGCTGAGGAAGGATTCCGGCTGGTCTCCGCGGACTACAGCCAGGTGGAGCTGCGTGTCTTTGCACACTATTCCGGCGACCAGGCCTTTCTGGACGCTTTTCGCAGCGGCGAAGACATCCATCGGCGTACGGCCTCCGAGCTGATGGGGGTGCAGCCCGATGCCGTCACTCCGGACATGAGGCGCATCGCCAAGACCATCAATTTCGGGATTATTTACGGCATGGGGCCGAGAAAATTGAGTGAGCAGCTTGAAATTGATGTGACGACTGCCAAACATTACATCGAACGTTACTACTCCCGATACAGCGGAGTTGTCCAGTACCGGGAGGCGATGATCTCGAAGGCCCGGCGGGATGGCTTCGTGACGACGCTTTTCAACCGCCGCCGGTATCTTCCGGATATCGATCATAAAAATCAGATGATCCGAGCGGAGGCCGAGCGGATGGCGGTGAACACGCCGATTCAGGGGACCGCCGCCGACCTCATCAAGATGGCGATGATTCGCATCCATGAGCGCTTGGAGCCGGATCGACCCGTGTGCCGGATGCTGCTCCAGGTCCACGACGAATTGCTCTTCGAGGTGGCTGCGGAAGAGACGGAGCGGCTCATGCCGATGATCCGCCGGGAGATGGAGGATGTTTATCCGTTGAAGGTTCCGTTGCTTGTCGATATCCGGGAAGGCGCGAATTGGGACGAAGTCCATTGAGGGGAGGGAGGATGTATGCCTAGGTATGTTTTCGGGCCGGTGCCTTCGAGGCGGCTGGGTCTGTCCCTGGGCATCGATCTTCTGCCCCCGAAAACCTGCTCATTCGACTGCCTGTACTGCGAGGTGGGCCGCACGACATTGAAACTGAGTGAGCCGCAGCCGCTGGTTCCTGTGGCGGAGGTCCTTGCCGAGGCCAGGTCCATCCTGGAGACAGCGACCACCGATGTCATTACACTGGCGGGCTCTGGTGAACCGACCTTGCACAGCGGCATCGGCGAGGTCATCGCTGGACTTCGGGATTTGAGTTTAAAACCCGTCGTGCTGCTGACGAACGGGTCCCTTTTTTGGCGGGAGGAGGTCGTCCACAGAGTTCTGGCGGCGGATGTGATCATGCCTACCTTGTGCAGCGCCTATCCCGAGACCTTCGCCCGGATCCATCGTCCGCACCCCGATATCACCCTCGATAAGGTGATTCGCGGGATCCGGTCTCTAAGGCACGCTTATGCGGGACGCCTGGCCGTGGAGGTCGTTCTGCTGGCCGGTATCAACGACACGCCCCAGGAGATCGAGGCATTGAAAGGCGTTTTGGACGAGCTTCGTGCTGATGCCGTGTACCTGAACACGGTTGCAAGGCCTCCATCCGATCCCACGGCCAGGGCGGTCGCTCGGGAGAAGCTGAAGGCCGTCAGGACGTTTCTAGGCGAGAGTGCTGAAATGGTTGTATCGAAGCCGCTGGCAGCCGGTTCGGGAAAAGGGCTTTCGGCTGTGGAGGTCCTGATCGAGATGATCAAAAGAAGGCCTCTCAGATTAATGGATGTCTGTTCATCCCTCGGGTTGACGAAGGATGCCGCTGAAGCCCTGATCAGGGGTTTCGAAGTAAAGGGGCTTATCCGATCCCGGAAACAGAGTGGCGAAGTCTATTATACGAGTACAGAAGACGATGGAAGATGAGACGCGTGCCTCCGGATCCGGAAGGCAGGGGTTGTATGCCGGCATCGACGCCGGCTCGGTGGCTGTCAAAGGCATCGTCATCGATCAGGCGGGGGAAATTGTCCACGCCTGCCCGTATGCCCGGCATTTTGGGAAGGTCGAGGAGAAGATCCAGGAGTTGATCGCGCAGCTTTACGCGGATATCGGCCCCGAAAGGTTCCGGTCCATATCTTTTACCGGGAACCATGCCCGCAAGCTTGCCGAGGATCTCGACGCTTTTTATGAGTTTGAAAACATCACCCAGGTCCTCGGCGCGCTGCATGTTGAGCCGAAGGCGCGTTCCATCATCAGCATGGGAGGACAGGATACCGCCCTTTTCGAGATCGGACACGAGGCCGGGGGGGCGTCCAAAGCGGGCGAAGGAGAGTGGGAGCTGGCCTATTTCAACTCGAACGGGCCGTGCGCATCCGGAACCGGATCGTTTATCGACCAGCAGGCCCAAAGACTGGCGACGGCCCTCTATGAGACCGAAAAGGTGGTTTCACAGGAGGCCATCGACCAGGTGCTCGCAGATTTTATCGAGCTCGGGTCGAAGAGCCAAAAACCCGCGCATGTTGCCTGCCGGTGTACGGTCTTCACCAAGTCGGACATGATCCACCTGCAGAACAAGGGTGAACGGCTGGAGGATATCATTTTCGGCCTCCATATCGGCAATGCCCGCAATTACATGAGCACGATCGTCTCGAATCGCCGGCTGCGCGCGCCGATCCTTTTCATCGGCGGACTTGCGATGAACCGGCTGCAGGTCCAGGCCTTCAAGGCGTATTTCCCGGATCTCGTCATCCCGCCTCATGCCACCGCGACCGGGGCGCTGGGGGTTGCTTTGCAGGCTCTCAGGAGCGGACACAGAGGGGTTGTCGAGGAGAAAAGACTGGAGGAGATCCGCTCCTTACGGATGGTGAATCTGCCCTCGGCCCAGAGGCTGATTCTGCGGAAAACGGTGTTCCCGGAAGGCAATCTCGTTGCTTCGAAGCCGCTGAAGAAGAAGACGCGCGTCTATCTTGGGCTCGATATCGGATCTACGACGACGAAGTATGTCCTGATGGATGAAAACAGGGTGATCATTCACAAGCGCTACGTGCCGACGCAGGGAAAACCCATCGAGGTGGTGAAAGAACTTTTGGGGGATTTGCAGTCCGAAAGGGGCGGCGATCTGGAAATCGCCGGCACGGCGACCACAGGGTCCGGTCGAAACGTTGTGGGGGATTTTCTCAATGTCGATCTCATGATCGATGAGATCACGGCGCATGCCCGCGGAGCTGTCGAGATGGACGCCGCGGTGGACACGATCTTCGAGATCGGTGGTCAGGATTCGAAATACATCTATATCGCGAATACGCACCCGCTCGATTTCGATATGAACAAGGTCTGCGCCGCCGGGACCGGCAGTTTCCTCCACGAGCTGTCAAACAAGTATGGGATCAACATCGTCGGGGAGTTCCAGGATATCGCTCTTTCATCGTCGGCTCCGGTTCCGTTGGCCGAGCGCTGTACGGTATTCATGGAATCGGACCTGGTTTCCTATCTTCAGCGGGGGGCGCCGGTCAGGGATTTGATGGCGGGGCTCTGCTATGCCATCGTGTCCAACTATCTCAACCGCGTCGTAGGCAAGCGCCGCATCGGAGAGCGGATCATGTTCCTGGGGGGCCCTTCCTTGAACAAGGCGGTTGTGGCTGCCTTTGAAAACGTTCTCGGCAGGGGCCTGCTGGTGCCTCGGCATCGTGAGGTCCTGGGGGCCTACGGTGCGGCTTTGAGTGTTCAGGAACTGATGGCCTACGAAGGAAAGGGCGAGAGTAGTTTCAGAGGTATAGCCAGTGCTGTTGCGGATAACATGGAGTACGAAGAAAAGATCTGCCATGCCGATCCCAATTGCCACAACCAGTGCAAGCTGAAGATTTATCATTTCGACGGGCGGCGGAGCGTGTGGGGCGGCGAATGCGGCCGCTACGATGTAACGCGGGGGCGCGGCGAGAAAAAACCCAATTATTTTGCGCTGAGACAGCGCGTTATGGATGAATTTCTCGACGGCGTGGCGCTGACCCTCAAAGAGGGGGAGACGCGGTTAGAGGCGGACGGGCGACCGACGGTCGGGCTTCAGAGGGCGCTGCACGTGCATCAGACGGCGGTGCTTTGGGCGCATTTTTTCGATCGGTTGGGGTTCAGGCTGGTGTTGACCCCTCCAACGACGCCTGCCATCTCCTCGAGCGGCATCGAATCCATGGCCGCAGAAACGTGCTATCCGGTCAAGGTTTCGCACGGACATGCCCGCATGCTGATCGGCAGGACGCGCCACCTCTTCATGCCCTTCATGATCACCATGGAGAAGCCTCAGGAGGTCGAAAGGGGCTTTTATTGTCCCATGGTGCAGGGCAACACCTATATGCTGCAGTCCGCTTTGGGAATTGATCTGAAGAAGGCGTTGACCCCGACAGTCTACCTCGATCGGGATCCTAAGACCATAGCCATGGCCTTGACCGAGGCCCTGGGCCCAAAGCTCGGCGTGCACTTTGCTGAGACGCACCAGGCCCTGATCCATGCTTTGGGGAAGCAAGCGGCTTTCCGCCGCCGGCTGATAGAGGAAGGCGACCGGGTCAGGGCCGCTATGGGTGAAAACGAGCCGCTCGTTGTGGTGACAGGCAGACCCTACAATCTATATGATGAAAGGCTCAATCTGCGTCTTGGGCAGAATTTGGGGAAGATTGGTTTGACAGCCCTGCCAATGGATTTCCTTGATGCGTCGGCAGTGGATCTTTCCGACTTTCCCAGCATGTATTGGGGCTTGGGCGCACAGATCCTCAGGACGGCGAAGATCATCAAGGAGCACGATCACCTCTTCGGTCTGCATCTGACCAACTTCGAGTGTGGGCCGGATTCCTTTCTGGAGCATTTTTACCGCTATATCATGGGGGACAAGGCCTACCTCATTCTGGAACTGGATGAGCACAGCGCTGTAGCTGGTGTGATGACGCGTCTGGAGGCCTATCGAAACGTTATTGAAAACGTGCTGCGAAAGCAGCAGCAAGGGTTCAACGGTGCCCTGGACCACAGGGCAGCCAATTAATTTCCGTCCGGAAGAGGAAAAACGCTCCATTGAGCGCCACAGAGTCGATCTCATGAACGAAACAGCCGCCAATGTGATAAGGTTTCAGGCGCTTACCGAACGGGTAGGCCGGGTGAACCTTCGGAACAAGACCTTTCTGATCCCCCAGATGAACCGGATCGGCTCGCATCTCCTGGCGGCGACCTTTCGCGGTTTCGGCATCCGTGCCCAGGTGATGGAAACATTCAAGGGGCTCGACCTCGGGAAGGAGTATACCTCGGGGAAGGAATGTTTCCCCTGCCAGGTGACGACGGGAGACATCCTGTACCACATGAAAAAGGAAAAAGAGCGGCTTGGAGATGCCTTCAGGGCCGATGATTACGTCTATTTCATGCCGGAAGCGGATGGCCCCTGCCGTTTCGGCATGTACAACAAGTATCAGCGCATCGTATTGGATTCCTTTCCCGATCTGGAGAGTTTGAGGATCGGGTCGTTGACGACCAAGGACGGGTATGCGCTCGATGGGCTGATCGAGCGCCATCGGGTGCGGGACCTGCGCAAATCGGCCTACTTTTCGGTCATCGTCGGGGATATTCTCGACCGCCTTTTGTGGCGCGTTCGACCCTATGAACGCCGACCGGGTGTGACGGATGCCTTTATCGAGCAGGCCATGCAGCGGATGGAGCAGGCTTTCGAGCGGCATGCCGCGAAGAAGGATTTCGATGCGATCCTGGGGCGGCTCGGGGAGATCGTCGAGGAGGGACGCGGCCTGGTCGATCCGGCCATCCCTCCGAAGCCTCTGATTGGCTTGGTGGGTGAGATCTATCTGCGCACCCACGTGGAAGCCAACCAGGATTTGATCCGGTTGCTCGAGAGGTACGGCGGAGAGGTGGTGAACGCATCGCTCGCCGAATGGATGAACTACACGAGTTACGACCGTTTGCGTGAAGCCCGGAAGGATTTCGTCACCGCTCTGCGCCAGCTCCGCATGGCCCCCCTGAAAGAGGCTCTCAACAGAATCATCAGCTACGGGGGGGATTTGTTCTATCAGGAGTATCGTCAACGGCAGGTCTACCGTTTTGCAAAGAGCAGGATCGACTTGCTGGAAGACCATCGCATCGCGCATCTGGACAAGCTGCTGCGGCACACAAACCTGTTCAGCTTCGATGTAGGGACTGAAGCCTGTTTGAGCATACCCGGCATTGTCGAGTATGCGAAAAGCGGATTCAACGGCGTGGTGAATGTCTATCCTTTCACCTGCATGCCGAGCACGATCACGTCGGCTGTTATCAAACCCGTCATCAATCGCTACAAGATTCCATACCTGGACACGCCGTACGACTCCAGTTCCCAGCCCGGAAGAGAAGCGACCATCAGAACGTTTATGTATCAAGCCCATCAACACTTCCAACGAAATGGAAGGTTACGGAAGGAGAGTCATTTCGCCCCATGAAGACCAAAATGCTTATCAACGCGGTGGAATCGGAGGAGTACCGGGTAGCCATCGTCACCGACAATGTTTTGGACGGTTTTTACATCGAGAGCACCGCCTCCGAGCAGAAGATCGGAAATATCTACAAGGCTACCATAGAACGAATAGAACCCAGTTTGCAGGCATGTTTCGTAAATTTCGGGGCTGACAAGAACGGGTTTCTGCCCTCTGCAGATATTCATCCAGAGTACTATCATACACCATACGATCCGTCTTCCGACGGACCGCCGCCGCCGCTCGAAAAAGTCCTCAAGAAAGGGCAGGAGCTGCTCGTGCAGGTGATCAAAGAGATGCCGGGCCGCAAAGGAGCTCATCTCACAACCTTTTTGTCGCTTGCGGGTCGTTATCTCGTTCTCACACCGGGCCGGGAGATGGGTGGCGTTTCCAAGAAGATCGAAGACGAAAAAGAGAGGGTGCGGTTAAAAGCGGTCATGTCGGAGTTCACCCTCCCCGAAGGGGTGGGATTCATCGTGCGGACCGCCGCCCTCAAGCAGAACAAGCGGGAGCTGTCCAGAGATCTGAACCGGCTTCTGCGCATGTGGGAAAACATCCGGAAGGCGGCGAGAGAGGTGCTCCCTCTGACCTTGATTCACAAAGAGCAGGATGTCTGCCTCAGGACCCTTCGGGACTACTTCACTGGCGAGATCACGGAAGTGCTGGTGGATGACAAGGACACCTACGCGAACGTCAAGTCCTACATGAAAATCATCTCGCCGGCTCATCAGAACCGGGTGAAGCTTTACAAGGACAAACGCCCCATTTTCGATCATTACAAGATCGAAGAGCAGATCGAGGCGATTTACCGCAGCGAGGTGCCCCTCAAGTCGGGCGGATCTATCGTGATCGATCAGACCGAGGCGCTGATCTCCATCGATGTCAACTCGGGACGGGGCAAAAGCGGCAAGGATATAGAGACCACGGCTTTCAAGACCAATACGGAAGCGGCGGTGGAGGTGGCCCGGCAGCTGCGTCTGCGGGACATGGGCGGCCTCGTCGTGATCGATTTCATCGACATGCGGGACAAGAACCACAACCGGGATGTCGAAAAGATGTTGCGCGAGGAGATGAAGAAAGACCGCGCCAAGACGGACATGTCCCACATCTCCAAGTTCGGACTGCTCGAGTTGTCGCGCCAGCGACTGAGACCGTCGATCGAGTCGCGCAGTTATCAAACCTGTCCCCATTGCCAGGGCCGCGGCATCGTCCCGTCCGTGGAATCCGCGGCCATCTCTTTCCTGCGCCAGATCTGGCTGGGTATTACGACCAAAGAAGTGAATCAGGTGCGGGGGATTTTGTCGCTGGATGTAGCCACCTATCTGCAGAACAAGAAGCGGCATGAGCTTGCCGAGCTCGAATCCCGCTATGGCGTCTGCATCAATCTCAAAGGGGATCCGCTCCTGCCGCCTGGCAAAGGCCAGATCGAATTCCTGCAGGAAACCCAGCCGAAAGAGAATGGATCGGCGTGATCTCAGGGTTCAAGCCGCAGGACGGGCCGGGGCCGGGCGCCCGGCCGAGAGATGCCTCAGGGCGGTGCGCTGAGATCTGATGTTCAATAATATCTTCTATTTTATCGTGGTTCTTCTGGCCTACGGCGTCGGCGGCGCCGAACGGCCTCCGATCCATCTCCTGCCGCTGCACGCCGGCCTGATCGCTGGAAGCTGGCTGCTCTTCGCCGTGTTGTGCCGGACCGGTTTCAGGACGCTCCTCACGCGGTCCCTGGGCACGAATGAGGCGGTTCACCTCCCGGAACGATACCATGCGCTGCTGGCGAAATTTTCCATCCTGGCGGTGGTCCTCTTTGCGGTGGCGGTCCACGGTTTCCACTTGAAGGGATGGCTGCATGCGCTTCCTTTCTCGGACCGTCTCGACGTCCTGGATCATTCCTTGGCGCTCGCCTTTTTCTTCTGTTGCCTGGCGACCATCTGGTATTGGGCCTATCCGGTTTCAGAGGCGTTCATGGAGACCGGCATCGGGCGCCGCCGGTTCATCGCCTCCCATCTGCGGCTCAATATCCCGATTCTCTTCCCGTGGTGGGTCCTCACGTTTATTGCCGATGTCACCGGGCTTCTAACCGGGTCGCGGGAAGCCCTTTTCCTGGGGGGAATGCCGGGGCAGATGCTCTTTTATACGCTCTTCCTGCTTCTTCTCATGACCATCATGCCCGTTTTCATCCAGTTTTTCTGGGGCTGCCGGCCGCTGGAAGATTCTCCCCCGGTCCAGGAACTGAAGTCCTTCCTCTCGCAGCACGAGTTTCGCTACCGCGGACTTCTCAATTGGCCGATCTTTGCCGGGCGCTTGATGACGGCCGGAGTGATGGGCATCGTTCCCCGCTTCCGATACATCCTGTTTACGGAGTCTTTGCTGAGGTCCCTCCCCGCAGAAGAACTGAAGGCAGTGGCGGCCCACGAGATGGGCCACGTCAAGTACAAGCATCTCCTGTTTTACCTCCTGCTGTTCCTGGGGTTTATCTTTCTCTTTTCGAGCGGTTTCGAGATTTTTGGCTATGTCCTGTTGGCGCATCCGTATTTTTCCCCCTTGCTTCATGCGGGAGAGGGAATCGATTCACCCCTCTTTTTCATCCTGGCAGCACTCCCCATGGTCGTGGTTCTGCTGCTTTATTTCCGCTTCGTCATGGGTTTTTTCATGCGCCATTTCGAACGGCAGGCGGATCTTTATTCGGCCCGCCTGATGGGATCCCCCTGGCCGGCCATCAATGCTCTGGAGCGGATCGCGTGGCTGAGCGGCCGTATCCGAGACCTGCCGAGCTGGCATCATTTCAGCATCCGCGAGCGCGTGGAGACCCTGCAACGCAGCACATGGGACCGCGGCTTCGTGCGGCGCCACAACCGGCTGCTGCTGATCTCCGTTGTCCTATACGTCATGGGTGTGGGGGCCCTGGGCGCCTTCATGCATTTCTCCGGATGGCGGGACCGGGCCGCCCTGGATCTACTCGCGCGGATGATCCAGGAGGAGTTGGCTGAGCAGCCGGATCATATGGAATTGAGGCAGAACCTGGCGATGGTTTACCACCAGAAGGGGGAGGAGGCCGCCGCGATGCAGATATACCGGGAAATCCTCGAGCGGGACCCCGGCAACGCAGTGGCCCTGAACAATCTTGCCTGGTTGCTGCTGACCGCACGGGACGAAGGGATGCGTGATCCCTCAGCGGCGTTGCGCCATGCGCAGGCCGCAGTCGCGCTTGAACCGTCGGCCGTTTTTCTGGATACCCTGGCCGAGGCCTACTTCGCCCATGCCCATGTCGACAAGGCGGTTGTAGCGGCTGAAAAGGCCCTCGCTGCCGCCGGTCCACACGATGACCGGCGTTACTTGCGGAAGCAGCTTGAACGGTTTCGGGCTCATTTGGAGAGGCCGGCGAAAAAGTAGGCATTCAGCTCGGCGGTGCTCAGCGCTCCTCTTTTCTCATCCGCCCTTTTCCCCCTCCTTTTTCCCCGAAGTGGTTCTGCCGTAAGGACCTCGAACGGCTCAAGAGAATCCTGGCGAGTATATACAGGACCATGTAAAGGAAAAGGGCGCTGATCTGATTGCCGAGCCAGGGAATGGAAACGGGCAACTCCATGCGGAGACCCGCAAAGCGCAGTTGGAGCCAGGCGATTGCCAGCGGAACGGGCCAGAGGACGGCCGCGGCTACGGTGATTTGAAGGAAAAAGGCCTTCCCGTAGGCCTCGTTCGCCAGGCTGTTGATGTCTTTGTACAGATCGCGGTCACCATCCTGGAGTGCGGACAGGGATTGGTCATGGCGATCGGATGCCTCAGAAAAGGCGTCCCGGATGGTGCGTCGGTTGGCCCGCACCGCGATCATCCCGGTCACTTCACCGAGGACCGCAGACCAGAGGGCAAGCAGACCCGTTCCAAGCCACCAGCCGAGATAAGGATTGGCCGGCCACCGGTAGGGTGCGATGAGAAAGGCGTCGATAGCTGCAAGAAGGGCATTGGGAGATTCCATTTCACTGCTTGGGGCTGGCCGCCCCGTACCCGCCGGGGTGAAGGTTGCGTGCACGGGTGAACCGGTGCAGATGAGCGGGACAGGGCCCCCCTCTGTCAAAAGGGATGATCCGCCTCCGGGGCGGCTGCGGATCATCCGGTTCATCTGCGGCCTTCTTGGCCATGGCCGCCCCTGCGTGAACACCGGGTCCGATTGCCGGCCGCGGGTCTTCGATCAGAAGGGGGGCAGAATGCTGTAGCCGAGAAAACCCTGGGTGACGTAACGGATGCCGACATAAAAGGCCAGCACGACAAAGATCCGCTTCAGCCAGATGTCCGGGATGTACTTGGACGTGCGCGGACCGATCATCGAGCCGATGAAGATTCCGACCAGTTCCATCCCAATGAGTCCCCAGTCGGTCGGGACGCCCTGCCCGACCATGTAGCCGAAGATCGAACTGATCATGCCGACGAGGACCGCGAGGGCACTCGTGCCAGCGACCAGGAACATTGGCAGACCCGCGATGGAGGTCAGAAAGGGTACGAAGAGAAAACCGCCTCCCACGCCGATGAAGGAGGCCATGGCACCGATGATCAAGCCGCCCAGCATGGGGATCCAGGACTTGAACTCGAATTCGACACCGAAAAAGGTGAAGCGGATCGTACCGACAAAAAAGGTGATGATCAGAGATATCAAGGCCAGCAGGTAGGCAATCCATTTGGCTCCGCCGCCGAGGCTGAGCCAGAGGGCGCTGGCGATGACGAAGGCCAGGGCGAGAAACATGAGAGGCCAGCTGCCAGAAAGCACTTTTACTCCCTGGTCCGTGCGCTGTCCCTCGCGGGTCTGTTTTTCGAAAGCCGCTGCGGCTTCCTTGGCCTTCTTTTTCTTGGCCTGGCCGGAGGACGTCGTTTCGCGGAGCAGGATGATGCCGAGCAGGAGGACAACGAGCCCGAAATAACCCAGGTAGGCCTTGAGACTGATCTTGCCGGCAGTGATGTCCGGGATGACGGAGGATCCGAGCACCCCTCCGATCGCCAGGCACATGGCGAGCGGGGCTACCAGCCGTCCCATACGGTAGTAGTTCGTGCTCGAAATGAGCGCGCTCAGTCCGACGAGCCACTGATTGGACACCCGGATGGAATCGGTTACGAGGTTGTTCATCGGATGGCCTTTTCCGAAATCCTTGGCGTAGTCACCGAGTCCGAAGATCGTGATATGCCCGACGCCCGCCATGATGCCCCCGAAGGCGCCGACGGTGGAAAAGATCCACCCCACCCAGATCGCCCAGAGAAACCCCAACAGATAACTGACATCCGGCGCTCCGGGGATTCCAAGGAAACCTTTCGGTGCATTCGCATCGATCTTGCCTTGACCGATAGTGGACTGGATGGCGTCGGCGAGTTGATCCGCATAGACGGGTCCGGCACCGGTGGCTGTCATGACGGCGCATCCCACAAGCAGCGTCAGGCAGATCATCCATCTCGTCCCTTTCATGTGCAGCACCTCCTCGTGAGTCAGTTTTGGGTATTTATTCCAAACGGTCAGTGGATGCGCCCGAAGGGTTCCTCGGACGTCCTCCGTCTTTGGCGGGGCTGGAGCGATCCGGGCAATGCGCATGGGTGTATGTTCCGCTGCCGGCTGCAGCGAGGCTTCGCATCAGGTGGAGGTTGAACATAGCGATCATGCGCGCACCCCGAAAGATTCCACGCAACGGCACCACCGGAAAAACGGCGTTTGCAGCGCTTCGTGCCGGGATCTCTGAGGGATACTCAGGGAAGAGCAGGAAGTCCAGGAAAATCCTGAAGCATCTCCATCCGAAAATGATTTTCCGGTACGACCCCGTCTCCAATTCGGAAAGGAGTATTTCTCTTTACACGCTGCGCGTGCTCAGTTCCACCGCTTCGCGGCGGGTCCCGGTTTGGCCAATATCCGGAAAATCAAGCACTTGCTTGGAAGCGACCTGTGGGTCACCGCGCTAGCAAACGCGCAGATCGACGCCGAGATGGGCAAAAAAGACCATTTCCAGATGGAAACTAAGCCGATTGTGTAGCGCATTATGTCATTGACGGCAAGAAAAAATATGCGGGCTGCGGGATTGTGCCGCTAAACCCCCCGCTCTATGCGCTGTCCTGGTCAGGGCGTTTCGAACCTCCGGCCGCGGGATTGGCGCCGGGATGCACAGCGCAGCGCCGCCGCTGCAAGATAGCGCCTATTTTCGCCAATACTCGGGAACGAGCAGCACGATGACGGTATAGATCTCGAGCCTCCCGAGCAACATGCACGCGATCAGGACCCATTTGCCCGGCAGGGGGACGGCGGCGAAGTTCTGGACCGGACCCACCAGGGCCAGCCCCGGGCCTATGTTACCCAGGGTGGCGGCGACCGAGGAGAAAGCGGAAATCAGATCGAGGCCGAGGGATGCCATCAGGAGAGATCCGGCCAGGAATAGACCGATATACAGGGCGAAAAATCCCCAGATGCTCGTCAGGACTTCCTGCGGCACCGCCTTTCCTCCGAGTTTGACGGTGGTGACGGCATGCGGATGGATGATGCGGAAGATCTCCTGGTAGGAATGGCGCGCCAGCAGCATGATCCGCATGATCTTGATGCCGCCGCCGGTAGAGCCGGCCATGCCGCCCAAAAACATGCATGCGAGCAGGATGATCTGGGATAGGGGCGGCCACCGGTCATAGTCGGCGGTTGCAAACCCGGTGGTGGTGATGATCGAACTGACCTGAAAGGCCGCATAGCGGAAGGCCGTATCGAGGCTGTCGTAGACGGCCCCGTGGACATCGATCGTAACGAGGAAGGTGAGGATCGCTACGATGCCCAGGAAGACACGGCATTCGGGATCACGTCCGAAGATGCGCCAATCCCCCTTGAGCAGCCTGTAGTGGAGCGAGAAGTTGATGCCCGCCAGGAGCATGAAAACGATGATCACCCCGTCGAAGTAGGCGCTGCTGTAAGCGGCGATGCTCGCGTTGCGGGTGGAAAAACCGCCGGTGGGCAAGGTGCAGAAGGCATGGCAGACCGCGTCGAAGAGGGGCATGCCTCCGGCAGCGAGCAGGAAGATCTCGACCACCGTGATGAGGATGTAGACCTTCCAGAGGGTCTTGGCGGTCTCGCTGATGCGGGGCTTCAGCTTGTCGATGACGGGGCTGGGAATCTCGGCCTTGTAAAGCTGCATCCCGCCGATTCCCAGGAAGGGCAGGATTGCAATGGACAGCACGATGATGCCCATTCCGCCAAGCCACTGAGTTAAACTGCGCCAGAGGAGGATGCTTTCGGGAAGCCCTTCGATCTGTGTCAAAATAGAAGCACCGGTCGTGGTGAATCCCGAGAAGGATTCGAAACAGGCATCGGTGAAATCCGGGATGGCGCCTGAGAAAAGGTAAGGCAGGGTGCCGAAAAGGCCGGCCAGGACCCACCCGAAGCTTACGACGGCGACGCCGTCGCGGTGGCCGAGCTGCGGAGTCTCCGTTTTACGTGTGAGAAGGTAGCCGGCTAGTCCGCTTCCTAAGGTTGCCAGCATGGCGAAGAAAACGCCCGAGGAGACGCCGTCCTGGTAGTATAGGGAAGCAAGGAACGGCCCCAGCATGGATAAGCCAAGGAAAAATGCCAAGACAGCCGAAAGTTTGACAACGATGCGCCAGTGCATCAGAAGTATTCCAGCCTGACAGTGAGCAGTTTTTCCAGTTTAGGGACGACTTCTCTTTGAGCGAAGATGATCAGGTGGTCTTTCGGCTGAATGACGGTGTCTCCACGGGGGATGATGATGTCCTCCCCGCGCACGACAGCCCCCACGATGGCTCCCTTGGGGAATTTGACGCGGGAGAGCGGTTGATTGACGACCTCGCTGGTATCCAGGGCCTCCGCTTCGATCGCTTCAGCATGTTCCCCCTTCAGGGGGGCGACGGAGATGATCTTGCCGCGGCGGATGAACTGGAGGATCGCCCGCACGGCGGACAGCCTGGGGCTGACGACGGTGTCCAGGCCGATGGCCGAGATGAGGGGAATATAGCTGAACTTGCTGATTCGCGTGATGGTTCTTCTCGCGCCGAGTCCCTTGGCGAGGAGCGAGATCAGGACGTTGTTTTCTTCGTCGCCGGTCAACGCGATCAGAAAATCCACGTCCTGGACGTTTTCTTCGATCAGGAGGTTTTTGTCGGTTCCATCCCCTTTGATGACAAGGACCCGCTCCAGGTTCTCGGAGAGTCTGGCACAGATGGCTTCATCCTTTTCGATGATCGTGGCCTTGATCCGGGACTTGTCCAGGTGTGCAGCCAGCGAGGCGCCGGTCAGACCTCCTCCCACGATGATGACGCGTTTGAGCGGCCTGGGGTGGATGTCGAAGGCGGGCAAAAGACTCAAGGCCTGGTCGCCCTGCGTGACCACGTAAACCAGGTCGTTCGGCAGGACCTGATCCTTGCCGCGCGGGATGAGAACCTGGTCACCGCGGACGATGGCTCCGATCAGGAGTTTTTCCGCCTGTCCGGTAAGGGCCATCAGGGGCTTGCCGGTCAGCGGAGACCCCTCTTTCACGGTCACCCCGATCAGCTTGACCCGCCCCGCCGCAAAATCTATGACTTCGGAGGCCCAGGGATATTCCATGAGGCTCAGGATCGACTCGACCATGACCGACTCCGGGTTGATGACGTGGTCGATTCCGAGGAATTCCTGCCCGATGAGATGCTCTTCGTCGATGTATTCCTGATTGCGGACCCGCGCGATCTTGACCATGTAAGGGTTGATGTTGCGGCCCAGCAGGCAGGCGAAGAGATTGACCTCGTCGCTGTCCGTGGCGGCTACAAGCAGGTCGGTCTCTCCCGCTCCAGCCTCCTTGAGCACGCGGGGGCTGGTCCCTGATCCCAGGACGCTGCGGACATCGAGATTTTCATCGATGCGTTTGATCTGAGCCGGTGCCTTGTCGATGAGCGTGACGTCCTGTCCCTCTTCGGAGAGTTTGCGCGCGATGTGAAAACCCACCTCGCCGGCTCCGATGATGATGATCTTCAAGACTGCGCCTCCTTGCGAGAAAAGCATTCGCCTGCAGGGTTCGTCATGGCTGTAGCGGATCGCTTATTCCTAAGAGAGCGCGGGCAGAAAGTCAACTTCCAACTCGCCATGGGTCCACGAAGTATTTTTCTGATCTCGCTTCGCCGCGGATGCACCCGTTTTCCGCCAGCCCTGCGCCCTGCCAGGTCCCGAAGTTTGAAAAGGCTGGACAAAAAGGGGAATTCGATGATATTTATAACAATTTTCGTATCCGCAAACATTTGGATCTTGTCCATTTGGAAATCATTTCCGGATGGGAAATACTTTGTTAAGGTAAAGAAAACCAATCGTTTGTACTGAAACAACCTGTCGGTCGCCGCGCAGGCAAAGGTCAAGATGGACGCCGAGATCGGCAAGAAAGCCCCTTTCCGGATTGGAAACGAATAGATTCAGGAGCAGAAAGCCGTGTTGAAAAACATCCTCAAGACCCTGAGCGGGCGCCACTTCGAAAAGATGCTCCAGGATGCCGTGGATCGGTTCAAAGATGCCAGGGTCCTCGTCGTGGGCGACATCATCATGGATCAATACATCTGGGGCCAGGTGACCCGGATATCTCCCGAAGCACCCGTGCCGGTTGTCGAGGTGCGGGAGGAGACGCGGATGTTGGGCGGCGCTGCCAATGTCGTGCACAATATGTCTACGCTGGGGGCCACGGCGGTCCTGTGCGGGGTGGTGGGCGAGGACCATGCCGGCCGGGAGGTTCTGGAGAAGCTCCGTGCCCTGGAGGTTCCAACCGATGGGGTGATCGTCGAGGCCGGACGCCCGACGAGTCTCAAGACGCGCATCGTTGCCCACAGCCAGCAGGTCGTCCGCTTCGATCGGGAGAGCAAGGGCGCCATCACCGATCAAAGCGCGAAGACTATCCTGGACTATATCGAAACCTCCCTCGACTCGCTCGATGCGATTGTCGTTTCGGATTACGGGAAGGGGGTCGTATCGGCCGGACTGATGACAGGGCTGCGGGAACTGGTTGATTCGGGCAGGACCAACGGCGTGAGGATCGCCGTCGACCCGAAGACCGGGAACTTCGAGTACTATCAGGGGGTGGACGTCATCACGCCCAACCACCACGAGGCCGGCGCCTACTGCGGTTTCGCCGTTACGGACGACGAGACGCTCCTTGCAGCCGGGCGGCGGATGCTGCAGGAGCTGCAGTGCCGTTCTGTTTTGATCACCCAGGGTAAGGACGGCATGACCCTCTTTGAGCAGGAGGGCCGTGTCAGCCATATCGGAACCGTGGCGAAACAGGTCTTCGACGTCACGGGCGCCGGGGATACGGTCATCAGCACGCTGGCCCTCGCTATGGCTGCCGGTCTGGATCTCCGCGAAGGGGCGATGCTTGCCAATTACGCCGCGGGGATCGTGGTCGGCGAAGTGGGGACTTCCACGGTGCGTGCGGAGGACCTGAAAAGGGCCGTCGCGGACATGAAATCCCTGCGCTCCGAGGCGGGATGATCTGTGAGCCGCCCCAGCCCCCCACCGCCTGTCAAACTGATCGTGAGCCTGTTTTCGGCCCGCGAGCCTTTCCTGGAAGAGGTGCTTGAGCGTCTGTCGCGGCTTTTCGGGCCGATCGATGACCTAGGGCCCCGGGGATTCTTCGATCGTTCCACCTATTATTCGGCGGAGATGGGATGGCCGCTGCACCGCCGGTATGCCTCTTTCGAACGTCTGATCCAGACAACGGAGCTGGTGGCCGCCAAGATGGCGACCAATGCCCTGGAAGCGGAATCGGCTGGCGCTGATGGCCGCCGCCTGGTCAACATCGACCCCGGCATCTTATCCGTGGAGCGGCTGGTCCTGGCCACCGGAAAAAATTTCACCCATCGTGTCTACCTTTCGCAAGGGATCTATGCCGACTTGACACTGATCTTCCAGAAAGGAAGCTTTCGTCCTTTGGAGTGGAGCTACCCGGATTACGCCGGCCCGGTGATGATTGAATGGTTGAATGCGCTGCGCTGCAAATACAGGGAGCAGCTGAGGGGGGAGAAAGACAGTGATTAGAAGCATGACGGCCTTCGGCCGCGGGGAATTCACCGGGGGTGATATGCAGCTCGTGGTGGAGATGCGGTCTGTGAACAACCGCTATCGCGATATTGTTGTAAAGTTACCGAAATCGCTTCAATTCCTTGAGGAGGGCGTCCGCAACAGGCTCGGCGGGTTTATCCAGCGCGGCCGGGTGGAAGTGGCGGTTCAGTCGATCGCCAACGGGGAGGAGCGGCCGGGCCGCCTGGAGCTGAACGAGCCCGTGGTCAAAGCTTATCTGGCCGTATTCGACCGCCTCTCCGAAGAGTTCGGCATGCCGCGCGACATACGGATGGATCGGTTTTGTCTGTTGAGTGATGTGATCGTGCGCAAACCGGAAGAAATGGATGAAAAGGCAATTGAGGACTGCGCCGGCGAGGCCCTCGAGCAGGCGGTCGCCGCTTTCGAGACCATGCGCGTGCGGGAGGGGGCGGCCATGGAGGCGGATTTCAACGCTCGCCTGGATCTGCTTTCAAAATACGCCGTGCAGGTAGCGGAGAGTGCACCGCAGGTGGCGGAATTTTACCGTCGGCGCCTGAAGGACCACATCGGCAAGGTCCTGGGTGAGATGGAACTCGACGAGGAGCGGCTGGCGCAGGAGGTGGCCCTTTTCGCCGAAAGAGCGGATATCACGGAAGAATTGGTGCGCCTGCGAAGCCACCTCGATCAGTTCAGGACGTATCTCGGGGCTGATGAGGCCGTTGGGCGGCGGCTGGATTTTCTGCTGCAGGAGATGCATCGGGAGGTCAACACGCTGAGCGCGAAGGCCTCTGATTCCGGGATTTCCCGGATAGTGGTGGAGATGAAATCAGAGCTCGAAAAGATCCGGGAACAGGTTCAAAACGTGGAATGACAAGGAGCAGGCAAGGATGAGCACAAAGCTGGTCAATATCGGTTTCGGGAATTCGGTGGTGTCGCGGCGCGTGATCGCGATCATCTCGCCGAATGCGGCTCCCATCAAGCGCCTGCGTGACGAGGCGCGCGAGGAAAAGCGCCTCATCGACGCCACGCAGGGGCGGCGCACCCGCTCTGTCATCATCACCGACAGCAACCACGTGATCCTTTCGGCGATCCAGTCCGAGACGATCGCGCAGCGCTTCAACCCGAACGGCACCTTGGCGAAGGAAGATCTGGAAGAGTAATGCCGCCGGGACAGATTTTCATTTTCTCGGCTCCCTCGGGCGGGGGCAAGTCGACCATCATCGGAGAACTGCGCAAACGGGTCGCAGGCCTCGGGTACGCGGTTTCCCACACGAGCAGGCCGCCGCGAAAAGAGGAACGGGAGGGCGTCCACTATTATTTTGTAGATCGGGTGACCTTCGAGCGGATGATCGGGCAGGGGGCCTTCGTCGAGTGGGCCCCGGTCTATGATGCCTTGTACGGAACATCCTTCATGACCCTCGAGGAGCAGACCGCCAAGGGGCTCGATGTGGTCATGGATGTGGACGTCAAGGGCGCCCGCAGCATCCGCCGCCGCTTCCCGGAGAGCGTTTCGATCTACATCGTGCCGCCTTCCATCGCCACCCTGGCCGAGAGGCTTCGCAGCCGTGGCACGGATAGCGAATCGGCCGTCGAGCGGCGTCTCCGGGCTGCAGCCGGGGAAATCCATCACAGCCTCGAGTACGATTACATCATCGTCAACCACCTTCTGGAGGATGCGGTCAAAGAGGCCGAGGCGATCATCCTCGCGGCGCGATGCCGGACTGCGCGCCGGGAGATGTCTGTGCGGCGTGCTTTTCCTGAGTCTTTCGCACCCGTGTCCGAGTTGGTGAAGGATACGGGGCCTGGAACGGAGGGGTGAGGATGGGCTTGTCCGGAAGGCCTGAAAACGCCGGGGACGTGCTGATCCCGGGGTTCCATGCGGTCAGGGAGGCCCTGCTGCGCGGGAGCGCCGCGCTGAAGGAGGTCTGGGTGGCGGGAGGGAAGCTGTCCCCCCGTCTGCGTGAACTGGTAAAACTGGCTGCCGGGATGGGGGTTCCGGTCCTGGAAAAACCGCCGGCGGTCTTTGCCGGACGTTTCCCCGACGTGGCGCACCAGGGTGTGGCGGCGGTTGCAGCGGCCTTTGCCTACGCGGATTTGGAGGAAACGGCCCGCAGAGCCCTCGATCGGGCGGAGGAGGCCCTTTTCGTGGCGCTGGACCACGTCACCGATGAGGGGAACCTGGGGGCCTTAGTCCGCACCTCGGCCTTTTTCGGAGCCCAGGGGATGATCCTCCCGAGGGATCGCTCTGCCGGGATTTCACCGCGCGTGCTCAAACGGGCTTCGGGCGCCTGCGCGGTGCTTCCCGTCGTCCAGGTCGTCAACCTCGTCCGCAGCCTGCGGCAGTTGAAGGCGATGGGGTATTGGGCGGTGGGAACTGCAGGGGAGAGCAGCGTGTCCATTTATGACTTCGACTGGCGGCGGCCGACCGTGCTGATTCTGGGGAACGAAGAAAAAGGGCTCAGCCCGGGGATCCGAAAATCCTGCGACCAGCTGGTTGCGATCCCAGGTTCGGGCCTGATGGAATCCTTGAACGTGTCCGTGGCCGGAGGGGTCATCCTGGCTGAGATCCGACGCCGACACCGCACCGGCAAACCCTTCATTCCGGCAGAGGGAATGTCTCCAGCGCGCCGATCCTGAGCAAGGCGTTGACCAAGGCGCAGACCGGCAGCCCGACCACGTTGGTGTAGGAACCGGTGACCCCCATGACCAGAAATGCGCCCACCCCCTGGATGGCATAGGCCCCGGCCTTTCCCAGCGGCTCGCCGGTAGCCGTGTATCCTCTGATCTCATCCTCTGACAGGGCTTTGAAACGGACGAGCGTCGTCACCGCCTCGCTGTGGATCGCTTCGCCTTCAGGGCTCAGGACACAGAAGCCGGTGATGACACGGTGCTCCTTTCCGCTGAGCCGGCGGAGCATGTTCACGGCGTCATCGGCATCGGCCGGCTTCCCGAGTATCTCCCGGTCGATGACGACGATGGTGTCGGCCCCGAGGGTCCAGCGGTTTGTCAGGCGGCTGAAGACCTCCCCGGCCTTTTCAGCGGCGAGCCGCTGGACCAACGATTCCGGGTCTGCGTGCAGACGGCTTTCTTCCGCAAGGCTGGGAACGACCTCGAAGGGCAGCTTGATCTGCTGAAGCAGCCGCCTACGGCGAGGTGAGGCGGAGGCAAGGGTCAGGGGGTTACGGATGCTGATCCGGCAGGCTCGGGTCATGGCGTCTGATCGATCCCGAAAAGACGGCAGGCATTTTCCGTTGTCACCCTGGCGATTTCCTCTTCGCGGAGGCCCCGCAGGGAGGCGATTTCGCCGGCTGTGTAACGGACGAAGGCCGGTTCGTTGCGTTTGCCGCGTTTGGGCACGGGGGCGAGGTACGGGGCGTCGGTTTCGATCAGCAGGGCTTCGAGCGGGATGCCTCGGGCCACTTCCCGGACTTGGGTCGCCTTTGGAAACGTCACGGTTCCGGGGATGGAGATGTAAAAACCCAGATCGATGAAGGTGTGCGCCAGGTCGAGATCCCCCGAAAAACAGTGAATGACGCCGCGCCGCTTTCGAAGGCCCGTCCTTCGGACCGCTTCGAGGACGTCCATGTGGGCCTCCCGGTCGTGAATGATCACCGGGAGGGCGAGGTCGGCAGCCATCTCGATCTGACGTGTAAACAAGGGCTTTTGGGTCTCCGCCGGACAGTAACCGCGGTAGTAGTCGAGCCCGATTTCCCCCCAGGCGACGACTTCCGGCGCGGCGGAAAGGGCCGCCAGCCGCTCCAGGTCGTTCGGCGTGCACTCTGCAGCGTTGTGCGGGTGATAACCAACAGCCGCATAGGTCCGATCGTGTTCTTGGGCGATCGCGATCGCGCGGCTCGAACTCCCGAAGTCGATCCCCACCGTCAGAACGGACTCCACCTGCGCCTCGCGGGCGCGTTGCATGACCTCCTCGAGATCGTCCGCAAATGCCTCCATATCCAAATGTGCGTGGGTGTCGAACAGCATGATCCCTTCTTTCTAGGGGCGCATCACCGGATGGCCTCCGTCAGGCGATGTCGATTCACGAGCACGCGGGGATCTGGAATCCGGCCGCCCTTCCACCGATGGCGGGTTGCAGTTGCTTTGCCGCCGGCGGCTGCGCAGCCCCACGTCCCCAAGGCTGTTTTCGGATGAAGATGGTATAAAGGATTTGTCGCGCCGAGGCAAACAATTCCCTTGCCAGCGCCCATAAATTCCTTAAAATCATCCGCACAGACAGCTTTTGACCACCGTTCCCACGGACTCCCCCGTTGTGCTGCCATGAATCTTCCGCGGCGCCCCCCGCTGAGCAGAGCCTTCCGGAAGCAGCCGGAGACGAAAATGGTGACATCTGAAGAGGAAAACCGCTTGCGAAGCGGCTCCGCGGAACGGGACGCCCGTTCTGATGATGGGTTCGATTCGCGATTTGCCGGACTGCTCGGGACAGGGCTCCTGAGCCTCCTGGATCTGAAGGATGCCGAAAGCCGTGCCAGATCGGCCGGCCGGTCCGTAGAGAGCATCCTGCTGGATGAATTTCACTTGTCGAAGCAGGATCTTGGCCTCGCCCTGGCGAGGTGTTACCGGATGCCTTATCTGGCCTTCAGCGAGGAGTTGCACTTTCCCGCCGGCCGGCTTTCCGGCGTGAAGACCGCTTTCCTGCGAAAGAACGGGATGATCCCGGTTTGGAAAAACCCCGAAAAAAGCGCCGTTCTGGTCGCCATGCGCGATCCTGCCGATCTCCAGGCCAGGGATGCCGTCAGGCGAATCTTTCCGGGCGAACCTCTGTCCTTCGCCGTTGCGCTGGACGAGGATATCCAGCGTCTGATCGATCAACTGGAGCGCAGGCGGCGGGATGGAGCGGCCGTCGATGCCCCGGGGATCGAGGCGCTGCTCCAGGGCCTGGAGCCGGCGCCGGGGGAACCCGAGGAGGAAAGGGAGGAGCCGAGCGAGCAGGACAGCCTTATCGTTCAACTGGTCAACCGGATGATCCTGGACGCCTGCCGACAGCGCGCCTCCGACATCCACATCGAGCCGCGGTCGGGGAAGGCCGGCACCCTGGTCCGTTTCAGGGTGGACGGCGTTTGCCGGGTTTACCAGACCATTCCAGCCAGTTATCAGCGTGCGGTGGTTTCCAGGATCAAGATCATGGCCGATATGGACATCTCGGAGCGCCGGCTCCCCCAGGACGGCAAGATCTTGTTCAAGCGCTTCGGTTCGTTGGATATCGAGCTGCGCGTGGTCACGGTCCCACTCGGGGGGCTGATCGAAGACGTGGTGCTCAGAATCCTTCCGCGGCACGCGGTGCAAAGCATCCAAAAGATCGAGATGAGTGCGCGCGACGAGACACGCTTCAAAGAGCTGATCTCGAAGCCCTATGGCCTGGTCCTCGTCGTCGGCCCGACGGGCAGCGGAAAAACGACCACGCTCCATGCGGCGCTCGCTGAGATCAACCGGACGGAGCGAAAGATCTGGACGGCGGAGGATCCGGTCGAGATCACCCAGGATGGGCTGCGCCAGGTCCAGATCAACCGCAGGATCGGGTATGATTTCGCCGCCGCCCTCCGGTCATTCCTGAGAGCGGATCCGGATGTGATCATGGTGGGTGAGATGCGGGACCGGGAAACGGCCGCCATCGCCATCGAGGCGTCTCTGACGGGCCATCTCGTTCTGAGCACGCTGCATACCAACAGCGCCGCCGAGACCGTCGTCCGGCTGCTCGAAATGGGCCTCGATCCCTGTAATTTCGCCGATGCGCTTCTCGGCGTTCTGGCGCAGCGCCTCGTCAGGAGCCTCTGCCGGCGATGCAGAAGACCGTGCGGGCCGGACCCCGGCTACCACGACGCCCTCGAGGCGTCCTACGGCGATGGCTGGTCCGGTCTGGGGGAGTCCTCGCAGAGCATGGACCTCTTTACCCGTGGAGGATGCCCCCACTGCAATCAGAGCGGGTACAGCGGGAGGACAGCGATCTGCGAACTGCTTCTTTGCACGGATCCGATCAAGGAGCTCATCCGGCGGGGTGCACCGGTCGATGCGCTGAATGCCCAGGCCGCCCGCGAAGGCATGACGACCCTGATGCAGAATGGCGTCCGCAAGGTCGTCAAGGGCATCACGGACCTCCAGGAGGTCCGGCGGGTGTGCCTGCGTTAGGAAAGGGAATCGTAAGGCGCACAAGACCGCCGTCTGAAAAACAGCCGGCGGAAGGGTATCCCATGATCGGGGGAGAAGATTTTTCTGCGAGGTCGGATTCCCACGACCGGCGGTCGAGCATCTGGACGTGCCGGCCCGTTTGAGCGGGTCGCCGGCGAGGAAAAACCTTGTTTTTGGCCGGGGTTCTTGGCATGTTAAACCATTTGCGTCCGCAAAGAGGTTTTTGCGCCCATCCCGGTGTCCGTTTGCATTTCTAATGGAGCGGTAGTCTGCGGACCGCCCTCCGGAAATGTTTCATTTTTCCTGTGTGGGCCCTTTTTGCCGGATGCGAAATCTGGCCGGTGGGAGAGTCTTTCCCCCCGGCTGTCTGACACCCGATATCGGAGAAACAGGACAGAGAAGGTCCCCATGAAGCTTGACTTGAAGGAGGCGGAGTCGCTTCTCGGCATTTCCGCCATGACGATTCAGCGCTGGGCACGCCAAGGGCGGATACCCGCTAGAGAGGCTGACGGCGCCCTCGTTTTCAGACAGAAGGAACTCGAACGGTGGGCCTGGAACCGGCAGTGGCCGCTGCGCCGGGATCCGGGCATGCCCTGCTTGGAGGGCAGCCTGGAGACGGAATGTCTTTCGGACGCCCTGCGGCGGGGAGGCGTCTTTTTCAACGTCCGAGGGAATACGGTCAAGGAAGTCCTGAACGAGATGTCCGGGCTGGTTCCGCTCTCAGCCGATGTGGATCGCGAAGGGCTGGTCGGGCTGTTGGAGGAGAGAGAGCGGTTGGCGAGCACGGGCATCGGGCGAGGGGTCGCCGTTCCGCACCCGCGTGAACCTCTGACCTCGATCGGTGACCGTGCCATTGTGACGGCGGCGTTTTTGGAGCGGCCGGTGGATTTCGGGGCGATGGACCATGTCCCGGTCTTTCTGGTGTTGCTCATGTTGAGCCCCGCAACGCGTACCCACCTCCGTCTGCTGTCCCGCTTGAGCTTCTGCCTTCGAGACGCATCGTTGACGGAGGGGCTGCCGAACTACCGAGAAGAAGAGGCCTTTTTGAAGGATATCGCCCGGGCCGAGCAGGGATTGTGAGGTCATGCACCGCCTTTTACTGCGATTGGATGAACGTCTGCAACTCGTTCTGATCTCCTGCGTGGTGGGGGTCTGCGGCGGTCTTTTGTCGGTCCTGCTGAACCGTTCCCTCCATGCATTTGCTGGGTGGGTCAAGCCCTTGAGCGGAGAGATCTATGCGGTGCTCTTCCCGGCCGCCGGGGCGATGCTTTCATGGATCTTTCTGAACTATGTGATGCGGGAAAAAGGCGGGCACGGGGTCCCCGATGTCATCCAGAGCGTGTCCCGGAGGGGCGGGTTGCTGCCTTTCAGAACCAGCTTCTCGCGCCTGGTTTCCGCTCTTCTGACGATCGGCAGCGGGGGTTCGGCCGGTCCGGAGGGGCCGGTGGTGATCAGCGGCGGCAGCATCGGCTCCAACATCGCGACCTTTTTCGGACTCAAGGACCGGCAGCGGGTGGTCATTGTGGGCTGCGGGGCCTCGGCTGCGATCGGCGCCATCTTCAATGCCCCTGTCGCGGGCATCGCCTTCACGCTGGAGGTGATCCTGGGGGAGTGGGCTCCGGTGAATCTCATCCCGATCGCCATGGCATCGGTGGTCGGCACCTCCGTGAGCCGGCTGCTCCAGGGCAATCAGATCCCCTTCGAGCACCAGGCCTTTCCGGTGGCGGGTTTGGATCTGGTGGCCTGCATCGGCCTGGCCTTGTTCACGACCGGAAGCTCGGTCGGCCTTATGCGGATGGTCTCGACGGTGCACACCTGGTCCACGAAGTGGGTTTCCGCCGGGTGGATGCGCGCCGGCCTTGGCGGCCTCATGGTGGGGGGCATCGGCATGTTCCTTCCGGCCGTCCTTGGCGAGGGCTATGAGGTGATCCGGGAGATTCTCAGGCAGCAGATCTCAGCCGGCGTAGGCATGGTCGCACTTCTGGTCGCCGCCAAGATCCTGGTAACGGGCCTGACCCTCGGAAGCGGCGGTTCCGGGGGGCTCTTCGCGCCGTGCCTGGTCGTCGGCTGCTTCACCGGCCTGTTTTACCAGCGTGCATTGGTATGGCTGATGCCTTCGGTCGAGTGGGCCGGTGAGAGCTACTTCGCCCTGCTCGGCATGGCCGGCGTGATCAGCAGCGTCATGCAGGCGCCGATGACCGGCATCTTTTTGATCAGCGAGATCACGGGGGGCTACGAAGTTCTGCTTTCCGTCGTGCTGGTCTCCGTCCTGAGTGTATCTGTCAGCAGCTATATCGAACCTGTCTCCGTCTATCACCGGGACCTGGTGGCGACGGGCGAATTTATCCGGCCGGGGTCGGATCGGAAGATCCTTTCGGACCTGAATGTCGCCGAACTCCTTGAGACCGATTGCGTCCCTCTGCACCCGGAGATGCTTCTGAAGGACCTGGTGGCGCGGGTGGAACAGGGGCGCCGGAACTACTTTCCTGTAGAGGATCCAGAGAACGGGCGTTTCCTCGGAATGGTCCACCTGGACGATGTCCGAGAGTTCCTTTTCCATCCGGATCTTTACCACTCCGTGCTGGTGGAAGAGGTCATGCAGCGGGATGTTCCCACCGTGAGCCTGGACGATGACCTCGGCCATGTATTCCAGCTCTTCGATGAGGAAAGGGTCTGGAGCCTGCCGGTCGTCCACGGCGATGGGCGGTTTGCCGGGCTGATCTCCAAGGCCACTATCCTGGACCATTACCGCAGGGAACTGATGGCCCAGCAGAATGTATAAAACAGACCGTTTCCAGTCCGGATGGACATCCGTTGAAAAATGTTCCCCCCATCAATCCCCGGCCAACGACTGTCGCGGGCCGCTGCGGCTGAATCACCTGTAAAAGGCATTCTTCATCCGGTACGCCGCTTTATTCCCTATCCAGGCTTCTGCCTCCGCACATGGCAGGGGAACGATCCGTCGCCGGCGCTTCGATCACCAGTCGTAGAGGATCTCCCACTCGTCTCCGAATGCCGGGCCCTGGGCGGTGTAGGTTTTCGTCAGGGTCTTGCCGGTCCCGGGTTTCCCGCCCGACTGCTCCTGCCAGAAACGCAGCACGATGGCCGGCAGGTCGCCGGCATTCCCTGGTCCGCCTGGCTCTTCATAGGCCGGTTCCCAGATCTCTCTTTCTTCGATAACCTTCCACACGGCGCTGGAGCCCTTGTCCCTGACCCGCTCTCCGACCCGGGCCAATCCCTGCTTCTCCCGCAGGTCTTTGAAACGGTAACTCGACCGCGCGCCGTGGTCTAAGACACGTTCGCCCATGACCATGATCCCTATAGCCCCCAATGGGGCGGTCAGGATGATAGACAGGACCGCCACGGCAAGGATGACCTCGCCTCCCGCCACGCCGGCTGCCAGGGGAATCGCGCCGATGGCCGCCTGGACCGTGGCCTTCGGCAGATAAGCGACGACGCAGAAAGCCCGCTCTTTCCAGTTCAGGGGTGTGCCGCAAAGGGAGACATAGGTGCCGATGCTTCGAAAGAACAGGCCCGCCAGGATCACCGCCATGCCGGCCAGGCCTGCCTTCCATGCCACCTGGATGTTGACCTGGGCGCCGACGAGCACGAAGAGCAGCAGTTCGGCGAAGACCCAGAGCTTTTTGAGTTTCTGAGAGATGATGTGCGCGATCGACTCCGATTTCTCGAGGATGATGAATCCGATCGCCATGACCCCAAGAAGGCTCGCTGCAGGGACCCATCGTTCGACGGCTCCTTCGATCCAGGTCAGCAGGATGGCTGTGCCCATGACCACGAGGGTGCGCTTGGGCGGACGCCAGTCGTAGCGGCGGAAGAGCCACAGCAGAAAAAACCCCGGGATGACCCCCAGTAGGATCCCGAGGCCGATGGAAAGCGGGATCTTGGCCAGTTGGGTCCAAACGTGGACTTCCCCTCCGCCGGCCATGCCAAGGGCGATCGTAAAGAGCACGATCACGAAGACATCGTCGATGGCGGAGGCCCCGAGGAGGAGCGTCGGAATGCCCTTACCGGTTCCGCGGCCGCGGTCCATGAAATCGATCATGAGCGGGACTACGACGGCGGGCGAGACGGCCGCCAGGATGGTTCCCAGGATGGCCGCTTCGATGCGGGCGATGGGCAGGAGCATGGGGCCGACCCACGTGACGGCGGCGATCTCGAAAAGGGCCGGGACCATGCTCATGGTGACGGCCGCTTTGCCGACACGGTGCATGGTGTCCCGCCGCAGTTCGAAACCGGCCCGGAGCAAAATGACGATCAGGGCGATTTTGCGGAAATCCCCGGATACGTTCATCATCTCCGGGTTGATGAGGTCGAGGACATAAGGCCCGGCGAGGACCCCCACCAGGAGCATTCCCACGAGCCCGGGGAGTTTCACTCGACGCAGGAGGTAATCCGCGCCGAGGCCGAGAAGGATGATCAGGGCGATGCTGACAGCCATTGTCATTTCCTTTCCAAGGCGTTGTAGAAGCCCTTTGCCCTTTTGGAGGCAAAGGACCGAAAAAAGCCCCATCGGTCATGGACGCGATGGGGCTTTTTCAGGGTGTGATATAGATATTCCTGCCCCATCCGGAGCAGGAGTCATCATCCCTCGGTTCAGGGCGGTTCAGGCAGACTCCATTGCCTGTCTCTGATTTCCTTGAGATCGTATTTCAAGACCACCCTAGGTGTCAACATCTTGGGTGCGCCTTGCACCACATTTTCTGTTGAAAAGGCTTTTCCTGCCCGCGCTATGGAGTTGGAGAGTCTGTCCGAATCAAACAAATATTCCTTTTTCAAAAAAAATACAAAAAAGTATCATTTATATGCTATTAGTACAAATTTGTATATCCTTCCCGAAGGATAAAATGATTTCAACGATTGATAAATAATGGAAATTTAATGAGTTGAGAAAAATGCCCGCTTCTCCCCGCAATCGGCACAGATCTGGCAAACCTAGGTTTCCAGAAAATTCCCGGGATGATTTCGCAGCGGCTGAGCGCCGCTGCAACATGGAAGATAAAAGGAGGAAATTGCATGAAGATGTTTAGCTGTTTTGGGAAAAGAATGTTCATTCTCGCCGTCCTGCTGTCTGCGGCGGCCGTTCCAACCTGGGCTGAAGAGGAACCGGCCCCAACCGCTTCGGCGGACGTGGCGTTCATGAGTCAATACATCTGGCGGGGGTACGAACTCAGCAAGGACAGCCTGGTGATTCAACCGTCGGTGACGGTGGGGTACATGGGGTTCAGCCTCAACCTCTGGGGCAATATCGATACGGACGTTTATGGGGATGATCGCAACGAGGCCCAATGGAACGAAACCGATCTGACATTCGGCTACGAGCGGACGGTCGGCCCGGTCAACCTGGGGGCGGGGTATATCTACTATGCCCTCGACGGTTTGGACGACTCTCAGGAGCTTTATGCCAGTGCCGGCCTGGATGTCTTTCTCTCTCCAACCCTGACGATCTATCGGGAGATCGCGCACGTTCCGGCCTGGTATTTGAAGCTCGGGATATCCCATTCGTTCGAACTCCCGCGGGACATCAGCCTCGATCTCGGGGCCTCGGCCGGGTACTATTTTTCGGATGATGACGATTTCTCCGAAGCGGGGAATCCGAACGAGAAATACCGCAGCCTTCATGACGGGCTGGTTTCCGTGGGCTTGACCATCCCGCTCGGCGACTATTTCAGCTGCGCGCCCATGATCGCCTACTCCTTCCCGCTCTCGAGCGAGGCGGATGACCTGATTACGGATGCAAGTTACAGCCAGGATTCGGACTTTTTCTTCGGAGGGGTGACTTTTTCCCTAGCCTTCTAAATTCCTTTGCTGCCGAAACTGATAAAACCGGCCCCTGGCTTACCACAGAAGGACCAGGGGCAGGTTTTACCGTGCGTTTTCAGTTTGTCCGCAAATGGCTTCGTCTTCTCTCAGCCTGAAAGGCGTATGCCGGGATCAGAGGCTTTCTATTTTTCCGGATGGAGACTATTGGGGTAATGCCTTTAGATCGCGTCCCGACTGTTCACCATTTCTCCATTTGTGAGGCATCGTAGAAGAGAGCTCGAGATACTGTCACATACTACAGTTGAATGCTTTTTCGTACATTTCTGCACATGTTATTGAGGGACATCGCAATTTTGTAAAACCACTATATCAAGTAGTCAGGCACCTTTTCGAGATCGAAGCGTCCGCAGTCGAGCACGTTGAGCCCGAAGGTGATGAGCTTTCGTTTGACGTCGGGGGTGTCGTCAGGATAGAAGCGCGGGTTGGCGATGACCAGGATGCGAAAGGCGAAGAAAGGCTGGACCATGCCGAGCAGATCGTGGTCTCCGGTCCGTTCGAGGTAGTTTTCTACGAACACTCGGCAAAGCTCGGCGAAAGGCCCCTCGAAGCATCCGCGGTCCTTCAGGGCATAGTAGATGTAATTGGATGCCAGGCAGCTGACGTCATCGGCGGCCTCGCCCCACCTCCCGCGCGAGCGGTCCAGCAGGGTGAAGCCCTCTCCGTGGAAGCGGATGTTTCCGGGGTGGTAGTCTCCGTGGACATTGCAAAGCCTTTCGACCCTGTCCCGCAGCTTTCCCCACCAGGAGACGCCTTTTCGGGCAAAGGCGGAAAGCTCTTGGAAGCCGGCGAACGGGACCGTGTCGTAGGTGTCGATGATGCCCATGATGCACTCGCCATGGCCGACCAGTTCGCGGATCCTGCGGCGGTAAAGGGATCGCGCGTTCGGGCCCTGGTAGCGACGTCGATGCAGCCTGGCCAGAAACCGCGCCAATGCCCGGGTCCTTTCCCTGTCCTGTTCGGTCAGGGCACGGCGCTGGAGGATGGCATCGAGATCCTCCACATACGATGTGCCGGGGGCTGTTTTCATGAAGATGAAGAACTCTTGCGCATCCTTGAGGGAGATCAACCGGTCCGGAGTGTCGCCCACGACGTCGATCGCCTCGACATGCTGCGGCATGTCGTTGTAGTCCGCGTAGGCGAGGAGCAGAACCCGCGCCCGGTCCGAAAAATGATCATGACCGAATTCAGCCGGGAACAGGGTCTTGAGGATCAGATTCCGCTGCTTTCCGTCCGTTTCAAAGGCGAGTTTGAATGCGGTGCCGTGCACCCCTTTACCGAGGCGCTTCATCGTTAGATTCGACACGCAGGTGCCGTAAACGGTTTCGAGGTGTTGTCGGACTTTGGTCTCGAGGTCCATGAGGTTCCCCCTTTCCAGCGACGAAAACGGGCTTCGCCTTCAGGCAGGCGAAGAGGCGTTTCCTGTTGTGCGCGGTGCAAGCGGCCGGATCGCGCGGCTCAGCGGCGGATTTGAGATTGAAAAGCAGGCCCGCGTTGGGTATAAATATCAGTCATATCAAAAAGGCTTTTTCGGATGATCGAGGCGCTGGTCTGCAGGTTCGTCCGCGGAAAGACCCGCAGAGCGCGTGGTTCCCGAGGTTCGATTCTCTTTGACCGGGGCTTTTCCCGAGGTCGCACGGCGGAGCGGCCGAGGTCTGTCGAGAAAAACCGCCGCTCTCGAATGGAAAGTTGCCGCTCTTCAGCGGCTACCGGCTTTCCCTAGTACGGCCTGGCTTTGTGAGCGCGGGGCCTCAGCTCCGAACTCGAGACCGGCGCGCTCGGTAAATGCCGAACAGGATAGCCGAAATCGTTTCTGACGGAGAAAGAGAAGCGTCTTCAGCCGTTTGCACCCGCCCAGCGCCATTCCGCCCGGGCGGGTTCTGCGTCCTGATGGAAGAACCTGTGGTCCAGGCGGATGCCGTCGAGAGGCTCCGCCCGTGCATTGCCCCGCGCGCCGCAGATCGAGGGCAGGGATGCCCGGAAACCCGACCGCCTGCGGCGGCTGTGTGCGCCTGTCTGTATCAGACGGGAGGCATGGCTTGACAAGATGCAGTATAGCATCCGTCCGCAGCGAAGTCATCTATACCCGATGGGAACCTATGCCGATCATGGAGCAGCCGACCTATCAAGAATTGACCGAGCGTGTCCGGGAGCTCGAGAAGGAGCTGGCGGACCTGCGCCACACGCAGGAGGAACTGCGCCGCACGGAAAAGCGGTACAGGACCTTTCTGGAGTTTGTTCCTTATGCGGTGGCGCTGCTCACACTGGATGGCCGCGTGACCTTTGTCAATTCGGCTTTCACCGAGATCTTCGGCTGGACGCCGGATGAGTTGATCGGGCAAAGGATTCCCTACATCCCGCAGGGCCTGGTGGGCGAGACGCAGGAATATCTCGGGCGGCTCATAGAAAACCGGGTAGTGATGCGGCATGAGACGAAGCGGCTGACAAAGGGCGGGCGTGTGCTCGATGTTGTCATCCGCGCGGCTGTTTACGATGCCTTTGCCAGCACTCCGGCAGGCGAGCTGATCATCATCCGGGATGTGACCCGTGAGAAGCGCATCGCACAGCACAACGCCGCCATGCTGCGCATCAGCACGGGCCTCCATGCCCACCCGGACCTAGAAGGGCTTCTGGACTACATCAGCAGCGAGGTTCGGGTCCTGGTCAATGCCCAGGGGGCCATCGTCGTCCTCAGGGATGAAGAGAAGAACGAACTTTTCTTTCTGGGGGTGGCATACGATGACAGCGATCTCCAGCGGAAGGCGAAAGAGATCCGGTATCCTGCGGACAACCCTGGTGTAGCGGCGCAGGTCATCCGGACCGGTGAGCCGCTCCTCATCCCCGACACGTCCCGGTTCGAAAATTACTCCTCCTTCGTCGATCAACAACTCGGCTATACGACCCGCGATATCCTGGCGGTGCCCTTGCGGAGCGGGGATCACATCATCGGCGTCCTCCTGGCGCTCAACAAGCAGGAAGGCATATTCGATCAGACGGACGTGGAATTGCTGATGACCGTGGCGGGCACCTTGGGCCTTTCGATCGAAAACGCGCGTTTTGCCGATCAGATCCGCCGGGCCTACATGGAAGTGAGCAGCATGAACCGGGCGAAGGACAAGGTGATCAACCACTTGTCCCATGAGCTGAAGACGCCGATTTCCGTCCTGCTCCTTTCTCTCACGATCCTTTCCCGTAAACTGGCCGAGTTGTCAGACCGCTCCTGGCAGAACACCATCGAGCGCGCCCGCCGTAATTTGGATCGCTTGATGGAGATCCAGTATCAGGTGGAGGACATCATGCGGGAGAGGCCCTATCCCCACTATGGCATCCTTGTGTCGCTTCTCGATGCCTGCGCCGACGAACTCGAGGTGCTGATCGCCGAAGAGGTTGGAGAAGGCCCTGCTGTGGTCCGTATCCGGCGGCGTATCGACGCATTGTTCGCACCGCGTGAGAGCGTCCCGGAGGAGATTCGGCTGGATGCCTTCGTTCCGGACGTTTTGGAAAAGATCGAAGGGCTTTTCCCTCATCGCGAGATCCATGTGGTCACCGATATCGCGACGGTTTCGCCGGTCTGGCTCCCGCCTGATGTGGCGGAGAAGGTCGTCGAAGGGCTGGTCAAGAACGCGATCGAAAACACCCCGGATGAAGGGTATGTTCACGTCAGGGTGAGGGGCAAAGAAGGCCGTGTCATCCTGGAGGTCCAGGATGAAGGGGTCGGGATCACGGCCGAGAATCAGAGGCGGATCTTCGAGGGGTTTTTCACCACGCGGGATACGATGGCCTATTCGTCCAAAAGGCCTTACGATTTCAATGCCGGGGGAAAGGGCGTCGACCTCCTGCGCATGAAGGTGTTCGGCGAGCGTTATGGCTTCGAGATCGACATGGCGTCTATACGCTGCCGCTTCATTCCGAAAGAGGCGGATGAATGTCCCGGGCGGATCAGCGCCTGCCGATTCGTCCGGAACGGAGCCGGGTGCCGTGAGTCGGGCGGGACGACCTTTCGCGTCGAATTCCCGACCGCTGATCGACGAAAATGATATTCCGGGGTCCGCCGCGGTCCCAGTGCGGCAGATAATGGACCTCTTTTTGGGGGCGGGTTGATCGAGACAGGCGTCATCCATGGGCGGTTCCAGGTTCTGCACCGGGACCACATGCGGTATCTGATGGCGGGTAAGGCCCTGACACGTCATCTGGTGGTTGGCATCACGAACCCGGATCCACAGCAGACCGGCTTCGATGCCGCAGACCCCGAACGAAGCGTGCCTTCGGCCAATCCGCTCACCTATTTCGAGCGCTATATCCTGCTGAAACATGCCCTTGTGGAGGAAGGACTGGGCCCGAAGGAATTCTCGATCGTCCCCTTTCCGATCAACCTGCCCGAACTCTATCGCTACTACGTACCCCTCTCCGCGACCTTTTTCCTGACGATTTACGATGCCTGGGGAAGACGGAAAAAGGAACGCTTCGAGGCGCTCGGACTCAAGATCCATGTCCTGTGGGAGAAACCGCCCGCGGAGAAAGGCTTGAGCGGCAAGGCGGTCCGCGCCCGAATGGCCGCAGGCGAAACATGGGAAGCCCTTGTTCCGCCGGCGACCATTCCATTGCTGAAAGACTGGGCGGTTCCCGAACGGCTTCGCCTTGCAGCGATGCGGGCCGGTGGGCGCGAAGGATGATGCCTCAGCCCGCCCTGCTGGCTGATCGCTTGGCTCCGAGAAGTAGAAGTCTTACCTTTGGCGAAGGAAAGTGACCTGCCGGCGGAGACGGGTCAAGCCTTTTCCCCGGATCCGATGAGCGGGAGGATCTTTTCGACCTCGAAGAAGACCAGGAACCGGGAAGCCTCTTCGTGCTCCTCTTCGGCGGCGTATTTTCTTCTTCGCAGGCTGTAGAGCAACTCCGTGTCCTGCTCCTCCCGGAGTTTTTTCAGGAACAGCCGCTTGCCTCTGTACCCCGGGCCTTCTTCCATGAACAGGTAAGCGGCGTAGGGGTTGGAAAGAAGGTTGTGGTGCGTCAGACGGTCGGCCATGATGAAGGCCACGGATCCGTCATCCATGAAGTGGGGTTTTGCGTAGACAGCGAGATCGACTCGCCCATCCGAGTCAACGGTGGCAAGAATGCCCCGCCCCTTGGTGTCTTCGAAATAGCCTTTCAGGTCCATGGGTGCCTCCACGTCTTAGGGGTCTTGCAGTTGCGCGGCCGCCTGCGCTGTCGATAGGTCGAGCGGTGGCCGGTCTCCATGCTTCACAGAGGGGATGTCCATCCGGAAATGAGAATTTCTCTTCAAAGACCATTTCGGGATGGAAACAAACTAAGGTTTCGACTGCAAAGCGCAAGCGTTTTTCGCAGGGCGGGGCGCAAACTGCTGCGGATTCTGGGCGATCGGGCGGCGCGTCGCCTTGGCGATCCCTTTGAGCATCCCCGTGTAGAGCCACTGGTGGGCCGGGTAGAAGGCGTACCAGTAAAGGATGCCGAAAAGGCCCTTGGGTCGGAACCGTGAATACTGTTCGAGGAGGGTCCGGTCTTCCCCGATCGGCTGCAGCCTGAACTCGAGGGTCGCTTCACCGGGAAGCTTCATCTCGGCCAGCAGGAGCAGACGGCGGCCTTCATCGAGGCCGATCACCCGCCAAAAATCGAGGGCGTCTCCGTATCGGATCTCTTGCGGGTCACGGCGTCCACGCCGCAGTCCGACCCCGCCGATCATCCGGTCCATGGCGCCGCGCAGGGCCCAGAGGGTGTTGGCGAAATACCAGCCTGTTCCTCCTCCAATCCGGGTGATCGGCTCCCAGACCTCCTCGGCCCGCCCTTCGATGACAACCCGGTATCCGCATTCGAAGAGGGTCCCCCCGGCATAGGGGGCATCCCCGCAGTCCAGCCACTCGGGGATGCGAATCGGACCGGCATCGCTCCAGCAGGTCTGGATCCCTCTGCCGCTCCGTGTCTGTTCCAGGGCGTGCCGGATGGCCTCCCGGCAGGAGAGCAGACGCTGGGGGATGATCTCCCGGATCCGATTTTCTTCGCAGACCACCGGGATGGACAGCCCCTCGACCAGTGGTTTGGCTAGCGAGATGGGAACCGGAGTCACCAGGTGGAGCCAGTGCGAACTCAGCCTGGGGCTCAGCACCGGAACGGGGATGATCACGCGCCTCGGCAGGCCGGCCTCTTCGGCGTATGTCTCGAGCAGCCGCTGATAGGTGAGCACATCCGGTCCACCGATGTCATAGGTGTTCGCGCGGGTTTCCTCGTGCTCCAGACAGCCTTTCAGGTACTGGAGAACATTGCTGATGGCGATCGGCTGAATGGGGTTCCGGACCCAGCGCGGGGTGGTCATCACGGGCAGTCGCTCGACGAGATAGCGGATCAGTTCGAAAGAGGCGCTCCCGGCCCCCAGGATGACCGCGGCCCGCAGAAAGGTGGCGGGGACCTTGCCGGACTGGAGGATGCGGGCCACTTCACCACGGGAGCGCAGATGTTTGCTTGCCCTGGGGTGGTTCGAGCCGAGCCCTCCGAGATAGATGATCCGCTCCACCCCTCCAGCAGCGGCCGCGCGGGCCATGTGCTCCGCGGCCTCCCGGTCGGTTCTGTCGAAGTCCTTGCTGCGCGGATTCATGGAGTGGACGAGGTAGAAGGCCGCGCGGCAGCCTTTGCAGGCAGTTGTGAGCGCAGCCTCGTCCAGCATGTCGGCCTCGGCGATTTCGAGCAGCGGGTGGGCCGCCCAGGGGCGGCAGCGAAGTTTGGCGGCTGACCGGCCTACCACCCGGACGCGATGGCCCGCTTCGAGGAGCAGCGGGACCAGCCTCCCGCCGACGTAGCCTGTGGCGCCGGTTACCAGTACAGGTCGATCGTCCATGATGCCTCCTTCAGGAAAAGGTTGCCGGAAGGCGGGTTCAAAAAAAACGCCGATGGGCACCGGTTGTCGCCGAAGAGCAGCCGGTGGGAGACCCTTGCGGCGAATGCCTTGGAAGACCCGCGAGATGCAGACCGATGAAGGCGGCCGCCGCCGCTGTGTGGGTTTCGTTCGGCCGGTCCTGCGGTGAAACGGCCAGATGGACCGTGCAGGAATGGCGCACAACCGGATTGACAATCCGTTAAGCTGCTTTATCATAGAATCAAACAGCGAATGAAGTAAATACTAACCCGCCCAGAGATGGGGCTACGAGCCGGGTCCAAGTGATGGATGCCGGCTTTTTCTATGGAGGTGAAGCAATGAACGAGGTGCAGAGCGTTTTGCAGGAAAAGGGTTTCGAGTGGAGTCCCGTGAATCTTGCGGGGGCCTTTTCGCGTCTGGATGATTCGAATGACGAGGTATTCTACGGCACGGACCGATTTGTCAGCCATCTGGATCGGACGGCTCTCGATAGCGTCGAGAAGGTGATCGGTGATCTGGTGGTGGAGGAGGCGCCGGTCATCCTGGATCTCATGGCGGGCTGGGATTCGCATCTGCCGGCGTCCCTCCGTCCCGCGCGCGTCGTGGGGCTGGGGCTGAACAGAAATGAACTGGACCGCAATCCCGCGTTGACCGAAAGGATTCTTCACGACCTGAATGCGGACCCGTACCTTCCGTTTGCGGACGAAACCTTCGATGTCGTCCTGAACACGGTTTCCGTAGACTATATGACCAACCCTTTCGAGGTCTTCAAGGAAGTGGGACGTGTCCTCAAGCCGGGCGGCCTCTTCTTGGTGATCTTTTCCAACCGGATGTTTCCCCGGAAGGCGGTCAAGATCTGGCGCGAATCCGGGGAGGAGGAGCGGGTGATCCTCGTGCAGGAGTTCTTCGAGCGGAGCGGAGTGTTCGACGAGCCGAAGGAGTTTCTTTCAAAAGGCCGGCCGCGTCCCTCGGATGACAAGTATGCGGACATGGGGATTCCGAGCGATCCGGTATACGCCGTCTACGCCGAGCGGAAGGGCGGTGCAGATCGGGCAAAGCGCCCTGAACCGGTCGTGCCCTATCACGGGAGATTGGGTGAGGAAGGGCTCGAGGAGCGCAAAAAGGCGGTCAAAGAGACCCTCTGCTGCCCTCACTGCGGGGAGCGTCTGAAGAAGTGGCTCGTTCCCGACAACCCGTTTGCCCAGACCTGGGACAACGACTACATGTACATCTGCTTCAACGATGCCTGCCCCTATTATGTCCGGGGCTGGGACCACATGCACCGGGACGGGAACCGTGGGATCTCCTATCGTCTGATGTATCATCCTGAGAAGGACCGCTGTTTCCCGATCCCGGTCCCCACGCCGAAGGCGCTTCGCGACGGGATCGTCGGAGAGGACGAGTAGAGCCGGAATCCGTCCCCGCGGGGCCGGGCTCAGACATGCGTCCGCAGCTTCAGCTCCGTGGGGTGGGGGTTGAGATAGACCTGCTCGGCGAGATACCCCTGTCGATATTTCCGAACGTAATGGTTCAGCAGGGTGATCGGGACGATCAGGGGAACCAGCCCCTGGGCGTATTGATCGATCAGGATCAGCATTTCCTGCTTCTCGTCGGCGGAAAGGTCCCGTTTGAAGTAGCCGAGCATGTGCTGCAGGACGTTCGTGTTCTTCCGGTTCGTCGTCTTGAGGGCAAGGGCGGTCATGAGAAGGGTCTCATAGGAGGCGTAAAGTTCTTCGACCGGCCGGGTCTTGCCCTCGGCGACGAGCTTTCCCATCTCCCGGTAGTGCTTTTCGCTGTGGGAGAGGATCAGCAGTTTGTGCCGGGTATGGAACTGGACCAGTTGCCCGAGGTCTTTTTTCCCGGCAAGCGTCTCGCGCCAGCGCCTGAGGGTGAAGATCCTCTCGATGAAATTCTCCCTCAAGCGCGGGTCGTGCAGGCGCCCCTCGTCCTCCACGGGAATCAGCGGGAAGCGATCCATGAAGAGCCCGGCGAAGATCCCCCGCCCGGCCTTGTTCGGCATGCCTTTGTCCGTGTATACTTTCACCCGCTCCATGCCGGAGCTGGGCGAATTGCTTTTGAAGATGAAGCCGCAAAGCCCCTCGCCGGCCAGTTCGGCCAGGCGCTTTTCAGCCCATTGGAGCATCTGATCCGTCAGGTCCCGTCCGCTTCGGATCGTGACCAGTCGCGGCGCCGAAGGTTCGCCTACCAGCCGCATGGCTTCCCGCGGCACCCCCAGGCCGCATTCCACTTCCGGGCAGACAGGGACGTAGTCCACGTACTGACCGAGGGTGTCCCGGATGAAACGGTCGAGTTTGTGCCCGCCGTCGTACCGGACGTCCTGGCCGAGAAGGCAGGTGCTTACGCCGAGCTTGATCCGCGCGTTGTCCATGAATCCCTTCCTCCGTCTGAAATCGTTTCGGTGCGCTCGATGCTTCTGCGGGTGAACGCGGGTTTCCAGTGGTTCATCCTTTCAGGATCAACGTCTCGCATCGAAAATGCCTTCGAGATGAATCGGATGGCGGACGAGCCGGATTGGGCCCTTGACGTGAAAAGGAGCAGTGAGCCCGGTCGAGCCCCGGCTCTCGATGGGGGATTTATCCTCGCCGGCTGCGCAGCCGTTGACCCGCAAGTCCATTTGATAGCAGGAAGCGCCCGTATAGGGAAGCAAAAACCGAGGGCCTTGCACCCGGCTGGCCCTCGGGTGCCTGCGATTTCGGTTTTGCACAAAGGCCCCGATTTGGCATAGGATGGAAGGGATGAAGAGGACACAGCGCATACAGGAGGGATCGATGACGCTCGAGAACATGAAGAAGATGCTGCAGGACCACGACCTTTGCGTCCTGGCGACAGAGTCCGGCGGCAAGCCGCTCTGCTCCCTGATGGGGTATGTCTGCGATGAAGACTGCCGCCACATGTACATGACGACGGCCAAAAACTCGACCAAGTGGCGGAATCTGATGGAAAACCCATCGGTGAGCTGCCTGGTGGACACCCGGGAACGGCATGGCCGTAACCGGCGCAATGAGGTGCAGGCGCTGACCGTGGCGGGCGTTTGCGAGCCCCCCGAAAGCGAGGCGGAAGAGGCGCACATCCGCAGCCGCCTGCTCGAGGCCCATCCACAGCTGAAGGTCTTTCTGGAGGATTCGGATTGCGGCATCATTGCCGTGCGGATCCTTTCGTTCCTTCTGCTCGACGGGTTGACGGACGCCCGCTACGTCAGGGTCTGAAAGGATGCGGCGAGGTCATCGGAAAAAATGCCGCGGTGGGACTGAGCACCCGGAGGGTGTGAAGAAATATCTTTATTTCGGGGTTGGAAATGGTGATGCGCCGGATGCTCTTTCCCGAATGGATGCGACGCAAGCCTTGACTGCAGGTTGAAAAGACCGTTCTGAGCAGGCTGTTGAGAGACGGCCGGATGCAAGACTTGCGAAATCCCATGGGATGGAGTGCACGTAGAGATGCCCCGCCGTTGCGCGGGATGAGTTTAACGCAGCAGACAGGCGTTTTCCGCCGCCTGTTGAGGAGCGATAAATAGGATGCCTCAGGACCAGGATCAGGACAGGGAGGGGCGGCTGCAGCATTGCAACGTACCCCGGCTGCGCATCAGGGCGGTCAATGCGGCCCCGGTTCGGCGGGAGCGGCGCTACGTCCTCTACTGGATGACGGCCTTTAGGCGCCCCGTCTGGAATTTCAGTCTGGATCGAGCCAGGGCCTGGGCCGATGAGCTTCAAAAGCCGCTCTTGATTCTGGAGGCGCTTCGGGTGGGGTATCCATGGGCCGCCGACCGCCTGCACCGGTTCGTCCTCGACGGGATGGCTGCAAACGCCGCGTATTTCAATAGGACCGGCGCGCTCTACTACCCTTATGTCGAACCGGCCGAGGGTGCGGGCAAAGGTCTTCTCGCCGCGTTGGCCGCCGAGGCCGCGGTGGTTGTGACGGACGAGTTTCCCGCCTTTTTCATCCCCCGCATGACGGCGGCCGCCGGCCGGCAGTTGGATGTCCGGCTGGAAAAGGTCGATGCGAACGGCCTTCTCCCTGTAAGGGCGGCGGATCGGGCATTCCCGACGGCCTATGCCTTCAGGCGCTTCCTCCAGAAGACGCTCTCGGTCCATCTGGTCGAGCGGCCGTCAGCCGATCCGTTGGGCGGCCTGCCCGCCCGCAGACTTGCCCTGCCCCGAACCACGACGGGGCGCTGGTCTCCGAGGACCCTCGAGTCTTTGAAGAACGACCGTGTGCTCGAAGCACTCCCGATCGACCACGGCGTCCGCCCGGTCGACACGCGCGGGGGCGTTGAGGCCGCCCGGAGTTCGCTCGACCGGTTCCTTCTGGAGAGGCTTCAGCGGTATGCCTCGGAGCGGAACGAACCCGAGATCGAAGCCACGAGCGGCCTATCGCCCTATCTCCACTTCGGCCACCTGTCGGTCCACGAGGTTTTCCATACCCTTGCGGAAAAGGAGGGGTGGTTTTTCGACCGGCTGGGTTTGACCGCGAAAGGCAGCCGCCAAGGCTGGTGGGGGATGAGCGAGTCGGCCGAGGCCTTCCTCGACCAGCTTGTCACCTGGCGTGAACTCGGGTTCAACGGCTGCCTGTTCATGGAGGATTACGATGCGTACGCCTCTCTCCCCGATTGGGCCCGGACGACCCTGGAGAGGCACCGGCAGGATCCGCGCGAGTACGTCTACGACCTGGCGGCGTTCGAAGGCGCCGCGACCCACGACCCCCTGTGGAACGCCGCCCAGCGCCAGCTCCTCCGCGAGGGCACGATCCACAACTACCTGCGGATGCTCTGGGGGAAGAAGATCCTCGAATGGAGTTCCTCCCCCGAAGAAGCGCTGCGGATCATGATCGAGCTCAACAACCGCTATGCCCTGGATGGCCGGGATCCCAATTCCTACAGCGGCATCTTCTGGACCCTGGGGCGCTATGACCATGCCTGGGGCCCGGAGAGGCCGGTATTCGGAACGGTCCGCTACATGAGCTCCGCGAACACGGCCCGCAAGGTGCGGGTGAAGGACTACCTCCTGCGCTATGCTCCGTGAATCCGGGTGACCCGCCGGGATGGAATCCGGAGCCGGGCTTCCGCCCGTCTGCTTTTAGCGCTCGAAGACGGCGCCTTTGTCCGCGCTGGAGACCATTCGGGCGTAGCGACCGAGGTAGCCATGCCGCACCTTGGGTTCGAACGCCGGCAGCCGGCTCAGCCTTTCGGCGATCGCTTCATCGGAAAGATTGAGACGCAGGCTCTTGCCCGGGATGTCGATTTCGATCGTATCGCCCTCCTCGACGGCGGCGATAGGGCCGCCGGCCGCGGCTTCGGGCGAGACGTGCCCGATGGAGGACCCGCGGGTGGCCCCCGAGAAGCGACCGTCCGTGATGAGCGCCACGTCCTTGTCCATCCCCATCCCGGCCAGCACCGATGTCGGGCTGAGCATCTCCCGCATCCCTGGACCTCCCCGGGGGCCCTCGTAACGGATAACCAGCACATCCCCCTTTTGGATCCGGCCGCCCGTGATGGCTGCCACGGCATCTTCCTCGCTGCTGAATATCCGGGCCGGCCCCCTATGCTGGAGCATCTCCGGCGCGACGGCGGCCTGTTTGACGATGGCGCCTTCCGGGGCCAGATTGCCCGTCAGGACAGCCAGCCCCCCCGTGGAGTGGACGGGGTCCTTTACCGGCCGGATCACCTTCGTGTCCCGGATGCCGGCCCCGATCCGCTCGAGCATTTCCCCCAGTCGGGTCCCGTAGACGGTCCGGGTTTCGAGGTCGATCAATCCGGCCTGGCCGAGCTCCGCCAGGATCGCGGGCACGCCGCCGGCATGGTAGAGGTCGATGATGTGGTGCGGTCCGGCGGGCGCCATGGAGGTCAGATGGGGGATCCTGGCGGTGTAGGGGTCGAAATCCTTGAGGGTAAGGTCCACATCCGCGTAGTAGGCAATGGCCGGCAGGTGGAGGGCGGTGTTCGTCGATCCGCCAAGGGCCATGTCCGCGGCGATGGCATTCCCGAAGGCCTCCCGCGTCATGATATCACGCGGCCGCAGGTTGCTGCGGACGAGCTCGACCGCCTTCATGCCGGTTTCCTTCGCCAGATGGACCCGGTCGGAGTAGACTGCCGGTGCGCTGCCGTTATACGGGAGCGACATCCCGAGGGCCTCCGACAGGTTGCTCATAGTGTTGGCGGTGAACATTCCGGAGCAGGAGCCGGCCCCCGGGCATGCTCCGCACTCGTAGCTGTGCAGGTCTTCAGAAGTGATCCGGCCGCTCTTGAGGGCGCCGACCGCCTCAAAGACCTTGTCGAGTCCCATCTCGCGTCCGGCCACCCTGCCCGGCAGCATGGGGCCACCGGAGAGGAAGATCGCCGGTATGTTCAAGCGGGCGGCGGCGATCAGCATCCCGGGGATGATCTTGTCGCATGAGGCGAGGAGGACGAGCCCGTCGAAGGGGTGGGCCATCGCCATGATTTCAACCGAGTCTGCGATGAGTTCGCGGCTCGGGAGGGAGTACTTCATCCCTTCGTGGTTCATGGCGATTCCGTCGCACACCCCGATGGTGTTGAAGACCATCGGCGTGCCCCCTGCCGCGTAGATGCCGGCCTTGACGGCGTCCACCAGACGGTCGAGATGGATGTGTCCAGGGATGATTTCGTTGAAGGAATTGGCGATCCCGATGATCGGCCTTTCCATTTCCCAGTCGCAAAAGCCGTCGGCCCGCAAGAGTGAGCGGTGCGGGGCCCTTTCGGCGCCTTGCAGCATCAGGTCGCTTCGTTTACTCATCATTCTTCCTCCTTAGGTCGTTTCATCCGGAGGGGGGCGATTCGCTTCCTGCGAGGTGCCGCCCCGTCCGGGTCGGAAATCCTTTTTCGCGGCCGGCTGCGCGCTTGGCCTTCACGTGCCGCCGATACATGCCGGCAGCGTTGGGTAAAAACCGCTTTTTCGAAACATCCGCCGTCGGCCCGCAGGCCGTCGCGGTTCAGCGGTGGCTATGCATGCGGCAGACAGCTGGAAAGATGCAATTTGGCCGTGTGCTTCAGCAGGTGGTGGCTCCGCATGGGGGCAGACGGCTGCCTTGCCGTCTGCACATCTCCTTTTGCCTGAAGGTTCAATCCGTTCGTCCAGGCCTCACGGTTTCGAAAGCGTTGGCGGCCCTAGGTCAGCGTGCCAGTCCGCGCAGAGCCGGCTTCGATGGTTACTCTATAGCACCGGCGGTTCCCGCGATCAAGTCATCATCTCCTGATAGGGGTTAGAGGATGCCGTCTGCAAATCGAATCGAACCGGATACGCATCACACGGTCTACATCTCGGGTACTCCGCTTGCCATGACGTCGGAGAATCCCTACAATGCAGATGCCGGGACCCAGGCGCCTGTCTGCCGGTTCCGCAATGAGTCCGGTTGAGGCTGCACCCGATGAACGAGCATTTGGGACAGAAAATGGAAAAGGGAGCTTTCCGCCCGCACGAGCGTCTATGGCTGACCGCAGGTTCCTCCGTCTTGGCGGTCTTGATCCGGATTTATCTGGGGAGTTGCCGTCTGGTGCGGGTCGAAGGCGGTGATCTGCAGCGCGAGGCGCTCGGCCGTTCAAGGGGGAGGGCGGTCTTCGTCACGTGGCACCAGCGGATGCTGATGTTGGCGCGCTATTTCGGGCCGCGCCGTTTGACCGTCATGATCAGTCAGAGCCGCGACGGGGAGTACGGTGCCCGCGTTGCGGCGAAGCTCGGGTTCGCCAACGTGCGGGGCTCCTCGACACGCGGCGGCATGCGCGCCCTGCGTGCGCTTTCGAAGGCCATCCGGGAAGGCGGCCGCGGCGGGATGTTGGCGGACGGCCCCCAGGGACCTCCGCGGGTGGCGAAAGTGGGGACGGTGCTCTCGGCACGCGATGCGGGTGTCCCGATCATCCCGGTGGTGTGGGCTGCAGATCGATGCTGGGTCCTGAACTCCTGGGACCGTTATATGATCCCGAAACCCTTCGCCCGCGTGGCCGTCTTCTATGGAGCCCCCATCTGGGTGCCGCCGAAGGTCCGCGGGGAGGCATTGGAAAGCTGTAGGAGGGGGCTGGAGGACCGGTTGAACGACCTTACGCGGAGCGCCGATGCCTATTTCGGAGCGGAAAGACCCTGGAGGAGGCCGAAAGACTGATTCGTTTCCACCCGGAAATGGCCTAGTTCAGCAGCGCGAGTTTGCGCGTTACATTGTCCTGGATCCAGTGGCTGTCCCACCATTCGATCGGATTGACAGGGATTCCGTTGACCATGACCCCGAAGTGCAGATGGTCGCCTCCGGCGAGGCCCGTCTGCCCGGTCAGCCCCAGGATTGCTCCCTTTGCGATTTCCTGGCCCTTCTGCACGTGGCTGACGCTCAGGTGCGAATAGATGGAGGCGAGCCCCTGGCCATGGTCCAAGACGACTGTGGTCCCATAGATCCCAAGGGGGCCGGAGAAAATCACCCTGCCGTTGTTGGCGGCCTCCACGGGTGAATTGGCGAGCGAAGCCAGGTCGATCCCCATATGCGTCTGCTCATCGATCTTCTGCCCGTTGTAGAAATAGCTGCGGCGGTCGCCGAAGCGGGCCATGTTGGCTGCGTTTTTGAGCCGGAGCCAGGTCCCTTCCCACAGCTGCCGGGGGGCGGTTTCGGTGCGCATCGCGTAAAACGTGTCGGCGTTTTCGCGGCGAAGGTCTCGGTTGATCTTCAAAAAACGCTCCAGCAAGGTGGCCTGGGGCTCGAACTTCACGGAGGTGAAGTAGGGCAGGATCTTGTTCAGAAAGCCGTCGCTGACATTGATCGAGTCGGAGCGGAAGCGCTTGTTCCGAACCTGATAGTAGAAGCCGGCCCTGGCGGAGTTCCCCGCCTGATCGCGTGCCCACAGATGGATGGCAGGCTTTCCCTGGGTGTCCAGGGGCAGAGCGAAATAACAGGCATGAGCCCCGCTTCCTTTGGCATCGTTCGCGGGGTAGCCGGGGAAAAAGAGGTCATCGACGTATACGCCGGTCTCTACAGCATCGGATGAAGTTTCATAAACCACCATGCCGGTGCCCCCCACGTTGATGTAATGGGAGGCGCTGATCGCCCTGAGGGCCGGCGGGATGGTATCGACCACCATCTTGTGCTGCACGATCGACCGGTTGCCGTCCCCCCCGTTTCGTCGTGAGTAGTCCCAGACCGATACTTGGAGTTCCACGAGGCCCTGGGCCAGCGAAAGCGCTTCCGGATCGACGGTGTATTCCATCTCGAAACGATGCTGCCCCTCTTTGTTGGAAAATCCTATGAACGGAAAGGTCTCCTCCGCCACCGTGACCTCACGTCCCTCCTGCGTCACAATGGCCTGGATCCGCCGCAGTCCCCGGTTGGCGTCCGATGTCGTGATCGTGAATTTCTGGTTGGCCGAAAGGAACTCCGGCAGCGGTTTGAGATCGAGGGTGGGTTTGACCCCTTCGAAGATGCCCCAAAGGAACCAGCCTAAACCCGCCACGACCAGGACCAGCACGGAAAATGCCAGCATAAACCCAATCTTTTTGCCTTTACCCATGGTTCGACCTGAATTGTCCTCTCATCCCTGCGAAGGGATACTGGTTAGGGGGGACCTGAAGCGATCCCCACCCGCGGTTTGCATGGTGTATATCAACGGACGTCCGATCCGGGCGGAGCCTTCAGGATGCCTGACACGGTCGGTCATGTCTCCTGGGTCGCTGCCGGCGGGGCGCTCGTCTGGTTCGGTCCGGCTGCTGCGGCCGTTATCCTCTGTGCGACGGCCGAGACCTTGCGCATGATTTCATTCGCGTCCAGCGTCAGGAAGGAACGGTTGCGCATCAAGATGCGTCCCTCGACGATGGTGTCCCGCACATCTCCGCCGGAGGCGGCGTAGACCAGTGCGGAATAAGGGTTGTAAACGGGTCGGAGGTGCGGTTTTTGGAGATCGACAACAATCAGATCGGCCGCTTTACCGGCTTCGATGGTGCCGATCCGACCCTCCAGTCCGAGCACGGCAGCCCCCAGCGAGGTGGCCATCCGGAGTGCATCCCGGGCCGTCAGGGCGACGGGATCCGCGCTGAAAACCTTGCTCACCTTGGCGGCGGTGTCCATCTCCTGGAACATGTCGAGGTTGTTGTTCGAACAGCAGCCGTCGGTTCCGAGGCCCATGGGTATGCCCAGCCGTAACAGGCCGGTGACCGGGGCGACACCGGAAGCGAGTTTCATGTTGCTTTCGGGCACGTTGACCAGCCTGACACCGCGCTCTTTGATCAGGCCCATTTCGTCCCTGTCGAGGTGGACGGCGTGGGCGGCCGTCATGCGGTCGTTGAGGACACCGAGATCATCGAGGTAGAAGACGGGCCTTTTGGCAGTCTGCTGCAGGATTTGGTCTACTTCGCTGCGGGTCTCGGACAGGTGAATCTGGAAAGGGGTTCCGTAGCGCTCGGCCGCCTCTGCGCCGGCTTTCAGGGTGGCGGCCGAACACGTCAGGGGGCTGTGGCAGAAGAGCCCCGGGGTGATCCGGTCCGATGCCCCTTGCCAACGCTTCATGAAGGCGCAGGCCTCGCGGATATTGTCTGCCGGGTCGGGCACCCCCGGCGCTGGAAAGTCGATGACGCCCTGGGCGATGACAGCGCGGAGCCCGGCCTTGCGGACCGCTCGCGCCGTCGCGTCCTGGAAAAAGTAGCCATCGGCAAAACAGGTCGTCCCCGAAGCGATCATCTCCAGACACCCGAGAAGGGCTCCCCAGTAAACCGTGTCGTCGGAGAGGAAGGCTGCTTCGGCGGGGAAGATCCGTTCAAAGAGCCATTGTTGGAGGGGAAGGTCGTCGGCATATCCCCGGAACAGGGTCATGGCGGCGTGGGTGTGGGCATTGACGAGCCCGGGCATGACGATGCACCCTGTGGCATCGATGTGGTCGAGGGCGTCCGCGTCAGCGGTTTGCCCCTCCGGTGTGGTGTCGATCCCGATGATGAGGCCTGAACGAATGCGGATCGTTGCCTTCTCGAGAGGCGCTGCCCCATCGACCATCGTCAACAGGGTACCGCCGGAGACGACCAGATCCGGCCTATGGGCAAGAGTTTCCAATATCGCGAATCGCTGTGATTTTCCGAAGGTTCATCCCCGCCCAGGCTGTTTCGGCTCCGGCGGCAACGTTCCCAACAGGGTAGCGGCTTCGGCGGCAGCGGTCAAGTCTTAAATCCAGTTGACAAAAATCACCGAAATGAGCGAAACTAAAAATTTATGATTTTTACCGCCACCTTGAAGGAGCCCAATATGACCATCATTGCCCCCTTCCGGGGGTTAACTTACAGCCCGGACCTTTTCGACCAGCTGCCGAACCTCACGGCCCCGCCCTATGACGTCATTTCACCGGAGGAGCAGGAAGGTTACTATCAGAAAAACCCCTTCAACGTGATCCGGTTGATCCTGGGCAAAAAAAAGACGGGGGACTCCGACTGGGACAATCCTTACACGCGCGCCGCAGACCTGTTCAGGCGATGGCAGTCCCAGGGGATTCTCCGGCAGGCGGATCAACCCTGCATGTACGTCACTGCGCTCGATTATGATCCAGGCAACGGGGAGCCCCGGCGGACCCGCTGGGGCGTCATCGCGGCCGTGAAGATCGAAGAGCCGGATTCCGGGGTGATCCTGCCCCACGAAAAGACCTTTTCGGCCCACAAAGACGACCGGCTGCGGCTCATGCGCGCCTGCGGCGCCCAGTTCAGCCAGATCTTCGGCCTTTACGAGGACGCTGAAAACCGGGTCAAGGGCGCCTTGAACCGTGTTGTCGAACGTGCCCCCGTGTTGGATTTTCCGTTTCATGACGGGACAAACCACCGCATGTGGGAGGTCGATGATCCGGCCGTCTTCAGGTCCATTTCGGACACGCTTGCGGACAAGCGCATTTTCATTGCCGACGGACATCATCGCTACGAGACCGCCCGGAATTACCGCAACCTGATGCGGACGAGATACGGGCAGCAGAGCCCCGGGCGATCGTATGAGTACGTCATGATGTATCTGTCCAACATGAGCGACGAGGGCCTGACCATCCTGCCCTCACACCGCTTGATCAAGCGGGTGCCGGGATTCGACCTCGACCGGTTCCTGGAGCGGTCAAGCGCCTGGTTCGAGATCGAACCGGTGTCTTTGCCCAAAACGCCTTCCGATGCGGAGTACATGGAGCTGAGGGACTCGCTGGCCGAGGCCGGCCGGGTGACGAGCGCCTTCGCCCTCGTGCTGCACGGTGATGAACGGGTGTTTCTGTTCACCCTCAAACCGGGCGCGCGGAAGGAGATGGGGGACGACTTGCATGACTCTCTGAAGAAGCTCGATGTCCTCGTCCTGTCACGGCTCGCCTTCCAGAAGGGTATGGGTTTCAGCCGCGAAGACCTGGACAACCCGGAACTGTTTTTTTATCAGAGCGGTTTTCGCAAGGCGGCGAACGATGTCCGGCAGGGGCGCTACCAGCTGGGATTCCTTCTCAACCCGACGCGTATGGAGCACGTGAAGGAGGTGGCAGGCAACGCCCTCGTCATGCCGCGCAAGTCGACCTTCTTCTTTCCCAAGGTCCTGACCGGCCTGGTCTTCAATAAACTCGATCCCGACGATGTCATCACCGTTCCCTGAGGTCGCGATCGGACCCGACGAATCCTTGGACGCCATTTTGGGCGGGCGGCTGCAATTCATCCAGTCGAGGGACGGGTATCGTTTTTCTGTGGATGCCTTGCTGCTCGCCGACTTCGCCACGATCAGGGACCACGACGTACTGGTGGACCTGGGGACGGGATGCGGCGTCATCCCGATCCTGCTGCTGCACACCCGGCCGATCGCTTATGCAGTGGGGTTGGAGATTCAGTCCGAACTGGCCTCTCAGGCGATCAGGAACGTCCGACTGAACGGCTTCGACCGCCGGATGTCCGTAGTGAGAGGCGACTTGCGTGCCTTGCCCCTGAAGGGCGGGTCAGCGGATGTGGTCGTCTGCAACCCGCCTTACCGGAAGCTCGACAGCGGGCGCATCAATCCTGATGCGCGAAGGGCCATCGCCCGGCACGAGATCATGGCCTCCCTGGATGACATCCTGGCGGCGGCCCGTCACCTGCTCCGGAAGCGCGGCCGGATCGCGTTCGTCTACCCCTCGGTGCGTCTGGTCGATGCCTTCGCGCGTATGCGCCGCTTCGGTTTCGAGCCGAAACAGGTCCAGTTCCACTATCCCAATCTGAAATCCGGTGCAAAGATGGCCTTCATCGAAGGAAGCCCGGGCGGCCGCGCAGAGGTACGGGTGCTGCCGCCGATCCTGGACCAGGGGGCCTTTTCGATCAATGTCCCATCCTGAAAACGACCTTCCGCACGACATTCCGGCCGAGGGCGAGATCGAGCTTTTCCTTGATCTCGGGCTCCCGGTAGGTCAGTTCCTGCATCCAGACCGGATCGGTCACGCTCACCTTCAACACGGCGTCTTTGAAATATACCGGCCGCGCGTGTTCGGCGATGGCCTTTCCCATGACCTGTTCCCAGATCCGCAGGATGGGGTAGAGACCCTGCCCCAGCGGGGAGCTTCGGCTTTCCAGGATCTCCGCCAGAATATCTTTGATGGGCATCAGTGTTTTTTTCGTATATTCCATGCGGGATATTCCCTCTGACCTCAGCCGGCCCGTTCATTTCGAGAGAAGTTCACGCGCCTTTTCGAGGACGGCGGCCACGGTCAGTCCGAATTGCTCATACAGGATCTGATAGGGCGCCGATGCACCGAAGCGCTCGATTCCGACCACGACGCCGTCTGCGCCCACGTATCGGTGCCAGCCCATCGGGCTGCCGGCCTCGACGGCGATCCGGCGGGTCACATCTTCGGGGAGGACCTCTTTCCGGTAGGCAGCCGGCTGCCGTTCGAAGAGTTCCCAGGAGGGCATGGATACGACCCGGACACGGTGTCCTTCATCCGAGAGCTTCGCTGCGGCATCGATTACGATGTGAAGCTCCGAACCCGTTCCGATCAGGATGATTTCGGGTTTGCCCTCTGGGCTCTGCCACAGGGTGTAGGCGCCGCGGGACAGCATTTCGGCCGGGCCCAGTGCCGCGCGATCGAGCGTCGGCAGGCCTTGACGCGTGAGGGCCAGGGCGACCGGTCCTTCGGTCATGCGGACGGCCGCCCGCCATGCCTCTCGCGTTTCGTTGGCATCCGCCGGGCGGATGACCGTCAGGCCGGGAATGGCTCGCAGGGCGGCCAGTTGTTCGATCGGCTGGTGGGTCGGACCGTCTTCGCCTAGGCCGATGCTGTCATGGGTGAAAACGTAGATGACCCGAAGCCGCATCAACGAAGCCAGGCGGATGGATGGCCGCATATAGTCCGAGAAGATCAGGAATGTACCGCCATAGGGCCGGATCCCGCCGTGAAGCGCCATGCCGTTCAGGATGCCGCCCATGCCGTGTTCCCTGACGCCGAAACGGATATTGCGGCCTGTAAAGGCCGGCCCCTTGAAATCTTCTTCCCCTTTGATCAGCGTTTTGTTCGAGGGGGCCAGGTCGGCCGAACCACCGAAAAGGTTTTTGAGCTTGCCCGCGAGGGCATTCAGAACCGTTCCGGAGGCCGCCCGGCTGGCGGGTCCCTTCTTGTCCGCTTCGAAGACCGGCAGGGCTTCGTCCCATCCCCCCGGCAGGCCGGCGCTCATCCATAGGCGCCATTCGTCCGCCAGGCCAGGGTGGGCTGAGCTGTATTCCGCGAAAAGGGATTCCCAGGCCTCCTGCGCGGAGGCTGCCTGACGGCCTGCCTCACGAAAACGTTGCAGGGCTTCTTCGGGGACATGGAAGGCGGGCCCCGCCGGCCAGCCCAGGTGGGCCTTGGTTCTGGCAAGCTCTTCGGCCCCCAGCGGTTCTCCGTGCGCACCCGGCGTGTCCTGTTTCCCCGGGCTGCCGAATCCGATGTGGGTGCGGACCGCGATCAGGGAGGGGCGTGCCGTCTCGGATCGTGCCGCACGGAGGGCTTCTTCGAGGGCATCGAGATCGTTTCCATCGGAGACCTCCTGGACGTGCCAGCCGTAGGCCCTGAACCGTGCCGCCCGGTCTTCCGTGAAAGTGATGTCCGTGCTGCCTTCGATGGAGATATGATTGTCGTCGTATAGAAAAACGAGTTTTCCGAGGCCGAGGTGCCCTGCGAGGGATGCCGCTTCGTGCGAAACCCCTTCCATCAGATCTCCGTCGCTGACGATCGCGTACGTGTAGTGGTCGACGATGTCGAAGCCCGGGCGGTTGAAGTGCGCGGCGAGGTACCGCTCTGCCATGGCCATGCCGACGGCGTTGGCGAATCCCTGTCCGAGCGGGCCGGTGGTGGTCTCGACCCCAGGAGTCTGCCCGTATTCGGGGTGGCCGGGTGTCCTGCTTTCCCATTGCCGGAACTGCTTCAGGTCGTCGAGGGTGAGATCGTATCCGGTCAGGTGAAGCAGGCTGTAGAGCAGCATGGAGCCGTGTCCGGCCGAGAGGACGAAACGGTCCCGGTCGGCCCAGGCGGGGTCTTCCGGGTTGTAGCGCATGAAACGGGTCCACAGCAGGTAAGCCATCGTGGCGGCGCCCATGGGCATTCCAGGGTGCCCTGAGCGCGCTTCTTCGACGCCGTCGGCCGACAGCATCCGGATGGTATTGATGCACAGGGTATCCAATTCCAGAGACATGATTTTTCAAATTCTCCTTTTGAGATGGGTTAGATGAGGTGGAGCTTCTTCAGCAGCTTCGGGATGAAGAAGGAGAAGGCATAAAGCCCCGCCACTGCAAAGGACTCGACGGAAAAAAGAGCGTGCCAGTTGCCGGTGACCCAGGCGTCCTTCAGGACCCCTCCAAGGAAAACGAACGTAAAGAGGCTGATGATCATGCCGAGGGCCGTGGCGATGACATAAGGGCCGAAGCGGACCCCGGTCAGGCCGATGCCGAAATTGACATACGTAAAAGGCATATTCAGCAATCGAATGTAGAGGACGGTCACGAACCCGTTGGTTTTGAAGGCGTGGTCGAAACGTTTGAGCCGGTTGCCGATCATGGCCGCGGCGAAGTCGCGCCCAAGGGTACGGGCGATCAGAAAAGCGGCGCTGGCCCCCAGAATGGCCCCGATCCAGACGCAGAAAAACCCCAGATTGATCCCGAAGAGGGCGGCACCGAGCATGCTGAGAATGCTCGATGGAACCAGCAGGCAGAGTGCGGTGGCGTAAAACAGGACGAAGATCGCCGGGCCCCAGAGGCCGAAACTCTTGACGACCGGCTCGATGACGCCCGGGTCGAGCCACTGCCTGAATTCCGGCGAGCGGATAAGCAGCAGCGCCGTCAGGAAAAACAGCAGCAGACCCGCCGCCTTGATCCACGTATGCTTCGAGATGGGTTTTAGAGGGCTTGCTTCTGTTGGCATGCCGGGCAAAGATGTCTCGGAAAAATTAGGCAATGTCAGATAGCTATCCACGTCGGCGCGGTTGGATAACGTTCCCCTTGATTCGACTTGTAGCAGCATTCTCCTGAGGAATCAATCCTCAAAGCAAAAGGCCGCCGCCACCTGTGGCGGCGGGCGGCCCCAACCTTACGGAGTGAATCTTCCGGACTTTTCCAAAGGAAAAAGAGGGCGATCCGGCTTGCTGCCGGGGGTGGCCTGGTGGACCGGCCGCCCCGGCATGCCAGGATCAAGAATAGGGATGATCAGGTGTGATAGAGCTCTTGGCCGATGACCCTGATCCAGCTGTCTTCAAGACGCTTGACAGCCTCCTCCAATGGTTCGAGCCCAAGGATCAGCACCGTGGCTTCCCCGGTGCCGATGCAGGGGTAGATGTAATCGACATTGATGCCGGCGGCCTTCAACGGCTTCAGGACGGCGTTGAGCCCCCCGGGATGGTGCGGGGTTTCGCAGGCGATGACGTCGGTTGTCTCCAACTCGTAACCGGCGGTCTTGAGAATGTTGACCGCTTTGTCCGGGTCGTCCGCCACGAAACGCAGTCTGCCTTCGTGCGGTTCGGTTGCGACGTAGAACGCGATGATATTGATTCCTCCCGCGCCCAGGGTCTCGCTTACAGCGGACAGGGCTCCGGGTTCGTTCTTCAACGC